>Ga0233433_10000185_pt1 | contig 71468 bp, 56 predicted proteins | sample SI_122_August201_5_FD_179868 | JGI IMG/M metagenome (GOLD analysis project Ga0233433, IMG submission 179868) | Seawater microbial communities from Saanich Inlet, British Columbia, Canada - SI_122_August2016_100_MG | ecosystem: Environmental > Aquatic > Marine > Inlet | place: Canada: British...
GAAGAGATGGCCGGCAATATCGGTACCGTCTCGCAAAATACACATACTGTCTCGGCCGCCGCCGAGGAGATGTCGGCCAACATGAATAGCATTTCGGCTTCGGCCGAGCAATCCACTCGCAGCATCCGCACTGTGGCCGCCTCGACCGAGGAGATGAGTAGCACCGTGGCCGAGATCGCCAAAAACACCGAACAGGCGCGCGATGTGACGGACTCGGCGGTGACCACCGTCGATGGGGCGGTCAAGCAGATCGGCGCGTTGGGTCAATCCGCCCAGGAGATTGGCAAAGTCATCGGGGTGATCGTCGAGATCGCCGAGCAAACCAAGCTCTTGGCATTAAACGCGACCATTGAGGCGGCGAGTGCGGGCGAGGCGGGCAAAGGCTTTGCCGTAGTTGCCAGCGAGGTCAAAGAGCTCGCGCACCAGACCAACGAGGCGACGTCTGAGATCCGTGGTAAAATCGAGTCGATTCAGCAATCGATGGGCGGTACGGTGCAGCAGATCGGCCAGATCCAGCAGGTGATCCAGACGGTCAATGAGTTGGTGACGCATATCGCGGCGGCGGTGGAGCAGCAGGCGGCGACGACGCGCAGCATGGCGCAGAATCTCGATCAGGCGGCGCAGGGGGTGCAGGGGGTAACGGCGAGCGTCGGCGAGGCAGCGTCTGCTTCGCGGTCTATCGCCACCGAGATCGCGGGGGTCAACGCTGTGAGCCAGGACGTAAAACAGGCGGCTTCGGCGGTCAATATACAGGCCGAGGAGCTATCGAGCCTGGGCACCGCCTTGCAAGAGATGGTCGAGCAATTTAACCCCGACAACCACAGTTAAGCCAGACGCACCTTACGATCTATCTCGATATCCACACGATCTAGCCCTATTTTACCAGCGTATGACTCCGGTCTATATTGAGTGCATCAATAAACAGGAGCATAATCATGACCGACTCTCCCTACCGCATCGCCCCGCCCGGCTTCACCGACGAACAGTGGGAGACCTTCGAACGCGATGGCATCCTCTTCTTTGAAGACGCCCTCGACGCCGCCACCATTGACGAGCTTAGTGCTGCAATGGACCGCGTCTGCCAAGCGAGCGAGAAATACCAAGAGGGTCAGACCTTCGGCAGCGAGAATCTCGTCGAGCGCGACCCCGCCTTCGCCGCACTAATCGACCACCCCCGCCATGTCGGCTACGCCTACGATCTTTTCGGTGAGCTACTCAAGCTGCACCAGAGCCAGTTTTTTATCCGTCCGCCCGGCGGCGAGCGCTACAATATCTGGCACCCCGACGGCGCCCGCGCGGTGCCCTACGGCACCTTCTCGCCCAACCTGCCCCTACAGATCAAAATTGGCTTCTGGCTGACCGACGTGCTGGAAGAGAAAATGGGCAATCTCGTCGTCTTGCCCGGCAGCCACCGCGAGCAATACGTCGATCAATACGACAGCCACGAGCCGATTGACGGCGAACAAATCGTCTGTGTGCGCAAGGGCACGATGACGCTCATGCATTCGAGCATCTGGCATCGCGTCGAACCCAATGAGAGCGACGTGGTACGCAAGAATATCTTCTACGCCTATTGCCCGGCCTGGGTCACGGCGGCCGATCGCGTGCTATCCAACCCCGAATGGCTCGAAACCCTCAACCGCGAGCAGCGCATTATCATGCGCTCCTATACGCACGCCTACGCCAACGCCAAACCCCCCGCTTCCGAATTCCCGCTCTTCCTCGACCGCGAGACAGGCCTAGACCACGACCCGGATACCTATCGCGAAGACGTGCAACTGCACCGCCGCAAACGCATGACTTGGGCCGAGCGCAAACACGCGCTCGCCGCTACCTAGACTTCCTGATCCGCTTGAGGGCGAAGCGCTCCTCATAAAACCCTTCAGAGTCACGTCTAGTTTTTCAAGCTCTAAGTCATCGGCGTGTTCATTGAGGAAATCGGCGACGGCGACAACAATCGCTCGCTAAAAAGGGTACGCGCCAAAACCCGTAAATCGCGCTCGCCCACCGGACGGGCCTGCCCTATCGATATCAGCACCACCTCTACCGTTTCAGGGACCACCCGGTAAACGATGCGAAACCAACCGCCTTCCGGCCGCAGACAGCGATAGCTCTTTAGTTCACCAGCCAATGGCCAACCCATTTCTTCCGGTTCGCTTTGCAGAGCAATCAAATGCTGGGTCAATTGCTCGCTTAGCCGCCGATTGAGCACCCCGCGCACGACCTCTGCTGCTTGTGGTGCAAGCACAATGCGAGACATCATGGAGCCTGCCAAGTCTCGCCATCACCCGCCTCAATCTGACGGACGCCTTCGCGCAAAGCCTCAGACAACGCCTGATCGCCCAGCACCTCCAGCGTTTCGGCGATGCCTTCGTAGAGCGCCCAAGGCATAAGTGCTAAAACGGGTTGGCCGCGCCGCGTTATGGCGAGCGCACTAGCTTCGGGTTCAGCATTAAAAAGATCGGGCAACTGGTTCAGTTCTTTGCGAGCTTGCGCTATGGGCATGCTTTGCATCATATTTTCCTTTTTGTACTTAGTTTAGTACTTGTTACTGTACAAAATAAACCTATTTCGATCATCCTTTATTATTAGCAATGTTACCCCCTATGCCAAATATGGGGTAGAACAGTTGCTAAACCACTATTTATTCGGCTTATCTTTTTTGCTGAAAAGTAAGACACAGATAAAGTACAATTAAATGTACTAATAACCGTACTTATTTACAAGTTAGAGAATTATCCCTTAATCGACTATAATCCATCCATATTATGGCCTATTAAACTGCCTTTTTCGCCGTGCAACTAGCCTGTGCCGACAAACTCATTCAGTGCTTTGATGCCGATCCGAGCGAGTTCTTTTTCGAATACACCGCCATCGGTCGCAACCTGAATTTAGAAGCCTATCGCCGTATCTATCCGCCAGCCCATATGCAACGTTCCACGAGTTTCAGTTTCCTTATAGGGACAATTCTTCGACTGGCACTGGCTACCCAAATCCGACAAGTAGAGATAGTACACCAGCGCCTTGAACATCTAACTTCGCTGACGATATGCGGCACTGTTTCCCCTATCAGGTATTGCGCCCACAATGCGCCATCGAACACTTCTACACCTTCTACGAAATTTGATTTTGCAAAGTCCATGCCTCTGGCTATCTTCCCGGTTATGACAACGCTTATCCGCCCCTTGATCGCCATAACACTGCTCTTTACGCCCTTAGCCGCCGCGCCGCGCATCGCCCTTGAACCCTGCCCGAGTGAAATTACCGTCAGCGGCGCTGAGTGCGGTACGCTCGAAGTATTCGAAGACCGTGCCGCCGGCACCGGCCGCACCATATCGCTCAATATCGCGGTGATCCCCGCCCTCAGTCGTAGCCCGCAGCCCGATCCGCTCTTCGCCTTCAACGGCGGCCCCGGTGGCGCTTCCACCGATCTGGCGCATATGGCCGACGGCCCCCTGCGCCGCATACGTCAAGAGCGCGATATCGTGCTCGTCGACCAGCGCGGCACGGGCGACTCTGGCCAACTCGCCTGCGCGTCCGATGAACCCGATAGCCTGCTCTTTTTTCCCAATGCCATCGACTGGGCCGTCGACGAGCTCAGGAAATGCCTCGACGGCTATGATGCCGATACCCGCCTCTACACCACACCGATCGCCATGGACGATATCGATGAGGTGCGCGAGGCGCTCGGCTATGACAAGATCAACCTCTGGGGCGGTTCCTACGGTACGCGCGCCGCCCTCGTCTATATGCGCCGCCACCCCGAAAACACGCGCGCCGTCATCATCGACGGCCTCGCCCCAACCAGCATGAAACTGCCGCTGCACATGGGCGACGACGGCCAGCGCGCGCTCGACATGATGTGGCAAGACTGCGCCGCCGATGCCAACTGCGCCGAGGCCTACGGCGATATCGGCGCCAAATTCGACTCGCTCAAGATCCGTCTGACGCGCAATGCGAAAGCCGGCGACTCACGCGACCTCGTGCATTTCAAGAACCCGCGCACAGGTGAAGACCACAGCCTGCCCATCTATTGGGAAGGCGTCGCTGGACTCGTGCGCAACGCCCTCTACAAGACAGAACTCTCCGCCCTGTTGCCCCTGATCATCGACCGCGCCTACCATGGGGATTTCAACCCCCTTATCGCCCTCGCCGAGCCGTGGGCCGATGTCTCAGAAAAAATGAGCCAGGGCATGTTCTACTCGGTCGTCTGCAGCGAAGATCTGCCCTTTATCAGCGACGCCGAACGCCGCGCCTCCGGCGACAACTTCGTCGGCACCTTTCCCATCGACCTGATGGCTCGCGTCTGCGATTTCTGGCCGCGCGGCGAATTGCCGGAAAATTACCACGACCCCGTCGCTACCGAGCATCCGGTATTGGTGCTTTCCGGCGACCTCGATCCGGTCACTCCGCCGTATTGGGGCGAGAACGTCAGCGGGCATCTCAAAAACTCGCGCCATATTATCGTGCCCGGCGTCGGCCACGGCACCAACTACGGCTGCGTCCCCAAACTGATGGCCCAGTTCATCGACGAAGCGGACGCGACCGGGCTCGACGCGGCCTGCGTCAATAAACTACAGCGGCCATCCTTTTTTACGACCTCACTCGGACCAGAAGCGCAATGATTCGCGTCGAAGACCTACGCAAGCACTTCGGTGAAGTCCCCGCCGTCGACGGGATCAGTTTCGAAGCACCCGACGGCCAGGTCACCGGCCTACTAGGCCCCAACGGCGCCGGCAAAACCACCACCTTGCGCATGCTCTACGGTCTGATGAGCCCCGACGCCGGCCATATCGAAGTAGACGGCAGCCAAGTCGCCGACGACCCGCAAGCCGCCCAGGCCAAGATGGGCATCCTGCCCGACTCGCGCGGGCTCTACCCGCGCCTGACCCCACGCGAGCACCTGCGCTATTTCGGCCAACTGCACCAACTCGACGGGCCGACACTCGACGCGCGGATCGATGAGTTAGTACAGCTGCTCGACATGGGCTCCATCGTCGACCGCCGCGCCGAAGGTTTTTCCCAGGGCGAGCGCGTCAAGACCGCGCTTGGCCGCGCACTGGTGCACGACCCGGCCAACGTGATCCTCGACGAACCGACCAACGGCCTCGACGTGATGGGCACCCGCGCGATGCGCAGCCTCATCCGCCGTATGCGCGAAGAAGGCAAGTGCGTACTCTTCTCCAGCCATATCATGCAAGAGGTCTCGGCCCTCTGCGACCGGATCATCATTATCTCCACCGGCCGCATCGTCGCCGCCGGCACGCCTGACGAGTTGCGCGAGCAATCCGGCCAGGCCAATCTCGAAGACGCCTTCGTCGTGCTCACCGGTCTCGACGAGGTCGCACCATGAACCAGGTCCTCGCCGTACTGCGCAAAGAACTGATCGACGGCCTGCGCGACAGGCGCTCGGTGGTCTCGGCGCTGCTCTTCCCGCTACTCGCGCCGATGATGGTCACCTTCATGCTCAATATCCAGGCGGAGCGCAAACGCGAATCCATGGACATGGAGATCCCCATCGTCAGCGCCGAGCGGGCCCCCGACCTGGTCAACTGGATCGAGCGCAGCGGCTTCACCGTCGTCGACGGCCCCGAAGATCCCGAAGAGGCCGTGCGCGAAGGCGACCTAGATTTCGTCTTCGTCGTGCCCGAGGACTTCGCCGAAGATTTCGCCGAGGGCAAGACGGCCGAGATCGAACTGGTGCACGACGGGACAAAAAAAGACGCCAGCGCTTCCATCGGCCGGGCGCGCGGCCTGATCCAAAGCTACAGCCGCAATCTCGGCACGCTGCGCCTGATCGCCCGCGGCGTCAGCCCGCAAATTGCCCTACCGGTGAAAATCGAGGACGTCGACGCGGCCAGCGCCCGCCAGAAGGCCGCGCACTTTATGTCCTTCATCTTGGTCTACGTCATCATGGCCGCTTTTATGGCCGGCATGAACCTCGCCATCGACTCCACCGCCGGCGAACGCGAACGCTCGTCCTTCGAACCACTATTAGTCAACCCGGTAACCCGCCTCGCATTGGCGCTCGGCAAGTGGCTGGCCGCCGTGGTTTTTTCGGCTACCGGCATTGCCCTGACCTTGGGCAGCTTGGTCTTCGCCCTGCAACAAGCCTCACTGCAAGAGTTGGGCATCAACCTAACGTTCAGCGTTCCGGTGATCGCCGGCGTACTATTTACCGCCCTACCTTTGGCCTTCTTCGCCTCGGGTATGCAGATGCTCGTCTCGAGCTTCGCCCGTTCGTTCAAAGAGGCTCAGACCTACGTCTCACTGCTCATCGTCATACCGATTATCCCCACGGTTTTTGTTATCCTCTATTCGCTCAACAACGAATGGTGGATGGCCCCCATCCCCGTCTTGAGCCAACAGGTACTGCTCACTGAAATTCTCGGCGGCGAGACCGGCTCGATCTTTCCCTACATCGTCTCCGGCCTTTCCTCGTTCGCACTCGGCCTGCTCAGCATCTGGGTTACTGCCCGGCTCTTCGCCCGCGAAAAAATCATCTTCGGACGTTAGGTCGCGTGTAGACGGTCCGGTTGCGGGGTTCGTCTCCGGACGTTTTAGACCCCCGGGCCGCATCGCACCCCACAACCGGACCTCGGAAACTTGGGCGATTTCCTCAAATATTTGTATTGCCAAGCACCCCCTAGTACTACTCTTCTCTCCCCTCATAAAAAAATTATGAGGACGGTTACCTAGGCGCAGCGGTGGGTCGTGGGGACTAATAAAATTCACTGCACGACCCACCCCCGAAGCCCACCCCTCCCAACTCCACCTTCACTGGCCCTCCCTGTACCCCCTCTTTATATTGACTCCTCCATCCAACCAGGAACGCTCAATGCCCGAAACCGAATTCATCCGCCCCTTCCCCGCGCTCACCCCCGCCCAGCGCTACCACCTCGAAGTCTACGGCTACGTCGTCATCGAAAACACGCTTAGCGCCGACGAAACCGGCCGACTGCACGAGGCCATGCAACGCCTCAAACGCGACCTGCTCGCCAGCGACGATCCGAACAAAACCGGTGTGCGCAACGGCCGCCTCTCCGCCAATAAACCGCACTACCTGCACTTCGCGCATATCCTCGAAACCGACCCTGCCATTTTCGACTACCTTACCCATCCGCGTCTGGTCGGCATGGCCGAGGAACTAGTCGGCGGCACCGTCCGCCTAGAAGAATCCGAAGCCGTCATTAATTCGCGCGATCCCGAAGCTGACGGCTCCACCCCACCGCGCTTTGGCTTCCACACCGGTACTGCACCCGATGTGGGCACCTACACCGAAAACGGCCTCTACCACTGCACTTTCGTCAAAACGCTAAGCAACCTCACCGAACTCGGCGACGACGACGGCGGCACCGTAGTCGTCGCCGGCAGCCATAAGGTCAAGGGCGATCGCGAGGCCATTCTCGCCGCCGCCTACGAAGATCGCACGCTGATTCACCAGGTTGTCGCCCCCGCCGGCTCGACCCTACTCTTCGGCGAGGCGCTGATCCACGCCACCGGCCAGATCCGCTCCGACCGCGAGCGGGTCATCGTTATCGGCGGTTATACGCCGACGATGTTCCAAGCTTGGAACAACCAGGAGCCGAGCGCAGAATTTATCGCAGCGACGCCCGAACACCTCAAGCCATTGATCTCCGGCAGCGACAAGTGGAGTTGGCAACAGCGCCGACGCAGTCTCGATACGCCGGCGGCTCGATGATTTTTTTGAACACGAACACGCCCTATTTTCACTCAGCGAGGAGACTTAATGACTGACCCGTGTAGCCACTGGGTAGTCGGCGGCAGCGGACTCGCCCACAGCGGTCTGCACAACGCGGTCGGCAGCGGACTCTACACCGCCACCACACTCGACGATCCCTTCACCCGCCTTGGTCACAGCCAACTCACCTCTTTCTTCGTTTTGCGCCAAGCCCAACGGCTGGCCATCGGCGCCAACCACGGCCTCTGGGAATGGCGACGCGACGAGGCGCGCTATGTACAACTGCACGACGAAACCCTCACCGAAGTATTGGGCCTGGCCGCCGTGCCCGGCGATCCAGGACTGGTTATCGCGTGTTCCTATGGCATCGCCACCGCATACCGCGACGAACTAGGCGCCGCACGCTGGACCTTCCATTCCGACTCGCCCGTACCCGACGAACGCTTCGCCAACGCCCTGCATATCGACCCCGCCCATCCCGATCAATGGCTGGTCGGCACCGAAGCCGGCGTGTTCATTTATTCAGCGACAGACCACCAGTGGCAAGCCAGCGACCTTAACGGCACCCCCGTCCGTGCCTTGTGCTCCGCGCGCGGACGCTTGTGGGCCGGCACCGACGACCGAGGCATTCTCCACAGCGACGATGGACTGCATTGGACACAGGCCGGTGGCCCTATCGAAGGCGCCGTTTACGCCCTGCACGACACAGGCACCTCACTGCTTGCCGCCACGCAATACGGCATCGTCACCGGCGACGGCGAAGGGCCCTGGACACAAACCGGCCCTCGGCTATCGACCACCTGCATCACCAGCGACCCACGCGCGCCCGGCACTTGGGCCGCGGGCGCTTCACCCGGCGGTTTGTGGCATACCCGCGATGCCGGCGAGCACTGGCAACAAGCCGGCCATTTCAAACACGTGCGCGTCGTCTTAGCCCCCGAGGAGATCTAAAGGTGGACCAGCAAACCTACAACACCCAAGTTGACGCCCGCGCCCAACAGATGCTCGCCGCCATCTGCGAGCGGACCACCGATTATTCGCATTGGAATGTGCACGCCCTCATGATGCTCGACCCCGACCCCGAAGAAGTCACCCGCACCGTGCGCCGCACCCTTTGGCGCGGCACGGAAGCGCCAGCCACCGAGCTGATGGGCGGCCCCTTCGAAATCCTGCCCGCGGCCCTGGCCTACTGCCGCTGGCAAGACGCCCTGACCGACGAGGGCCGCTTGCTGCTGCACGACTACCTGACCGGTGCCCACTTCGAACGCGGCAATACCGAAAACCACTGGCTGATGTACTACACCGGCCTACTGCTGGCCTGCGAACAATTCCCCGACAGCGATTTCACTTGGAACGGCCTATCACCGCAAGCACTCGCCGCCGAAGCCAAACGCTGGATCCTCGGCACCATCGAACGCACCGCGCGTTTGGGCCACCACGAATACGATTCCACCCACTACCACGTCGAGCACATGGTCGCCTATGTCGGTCTCTACGAGCACAGCCAAGACGAGCATTTACGCGCGCAATGCGAAAAGAAACTCTCCATCCTGGTAGCCGACATGGCACTCGAATATTTCAAAGGCGCCTGGGCCGGCGGCCACTCGCGCGAGGGCTATCGCCGCAACACCTGGACGCATTCGGGCGCTGTGCAGCCTTTAAACTATCTCTACTTCGGCGATATCGACTTCAACCCACAGATCCACGGCGGCAGCTTCGACACGCCCATTCTCGTCGCCACCTATCGCCCACCGGCCCTGCTCGCAGAAATCGCCCTCGACAATAGTAAAGCTCACATCGTCAAAAAGACCCGCGCACCGCGCAATATCTACCGCCACGCCGAGCACGATCCGTACCCGGTACGCAAATACACCTATATGAGCCGTTCTTTCGCGCTCGGCTCTACACAATTGGGCCTACCGATCAACACGCTGGCCGGCCCCATCGACATAGGCTCCTGGGACCTCGGCTGGGACGCACCAAACCACCAAGGCAAGATCGTCTGCAACCACCCCTATCGCGGCGCGGGCCGTTTTAGCGCTTTCCTCTCGGGCTTTCCGCAAAACATCGGTCGCGCCATCGGGCTCGACAAACCCTATCTGCAACGGCCCGACCGGCTCTTCGGCGCCTCGCCCTACGAGCGCATGCTGCAACACGAGGGCAGCATCGTCGTGCTCTATCGGATTCCAGAAGACGACGAAGCGCCCTTCGTCAATTTGTTTCTGCCTAATGGCTATGCGTGGCAAGAAAAAAATGGCTGGATCCTCGGAGACTTAGGCGACTGCTACGCGGGGATCTTTCCCATCGGCCCCTATGCCTGGCAAGATATCCGCGAGGACGAGGGCGGCATTTATATGGTGCACGGCGGCAGCCTGATCGACGGTTGGTTGCTGCGCTTAAACAGCTTGCACACGGGCCTGGTGCTCGAAACCATCGAAGCCGATGAGGTCGACAGCTTCGACACCTTCTGCCAACAACGCGCGGCGAGGGCGCCCGACTTGAGCCAATGGCCCGACCGCCAGCGCGTCACTTGTGAAACGACCACCGGACACTCACTCGACATCACCTACGACGGCGAGCACCGCGTTGACGGCGCGTTGCTCGACTACGACGCTTATCGGCTCTACGAATCGCCGAATGCCGAGGCGGATTTAAATACGGGTAAGATGACTTTCGAACGGGAGGGCAAGAAAGTAGAACTGGATTTCGGGATTGATCCGGAGAAGCCGTTGATACCGATGCGCGTTATCGGGTGAAGTGTTTGCCGTGCAAGACAGCGGATGCAAGCGGAGCAGAGGGTCGGAGGCTACGATAGGACAAAGCCTCCCCAAGGCCATCGATCTTGACACCACCCCCACCCTAGCCCACACTACTCCCCAAAGCCATGCCAACCCTAATACAAAAATTCAAAGCCATTATCAAAAGAAAGCCCACCACTATGCCCGCCAAAATAACCAACGTAGAACGCTTCACCCTGCAGGTGCCCTTCGTCGACCGCGTCCGCACCGAAATGGAACGCGCCGGCGTGCACACCTGGTCCGAGCTCGAAATCACCCGTGTCGAAACCGACGCCGGTGTCGTCGGCTGGGGCGAGACCATCCAGAATTACACTTGGGGCCGCGTCAAAGCCCACGAGCGCGTTATCGGCGAGTCGCCCTTCGCGCATATGTGGGACGACTCGCTGGGGGCCGGGCTACAGATGGCCCTCTTCGACGCGGCCGGAAAAATTGCCGGTGTCCCGCTCTACCAGCTCTTGGGCACAAAGTGCCGCGACTGGTGCGCGATCTCATTTTGGGATCACGATATGTCGCCGGAAAAATACGAAATCGAGGCCAAAACCGCCGTCGATCTTGGTTATACCTGTATTAAAATAAAAACTCGGCCCTGGTTCGACGTGCGTGAAACTATCCGCCGCATAAGCGAAGCTACCCCAGATCATTTCCGCATAGACGCCGACTGGAACGCCTTTTTGAACAACGCCTCCAACGCCATCCCGCTCTTGCGCGAATTGGAGGAGACCTATCCCAAGATCAAGATCTTCGAGGACCCGATCCCGCGCGAGGACGCATCGGGCAACCGCTTTCTGCGCACCCAGATCCAAAGCTCCATCGCCCACCACTACGGCGTTATCGAACCGCGCGAAGGCATGGAAATGGGTGGCGTCTGTGACGGTTGGGTGCTCGGCGGCGGCGTCGACGGCATTACAAAGCAGGGCCGCACCGCCGCCGCGCTACGCATGCCCTTCTTTTTGCAAATGGTCGGCGCCGGGCCGACTACCGCGCTCTCGCTGCACCTGAGCGCCGTGCTGACGCACGCGCAATGGCCGACCATCACTTGCCACGAACTCTACGAGCACAGCCTGCTCAAGGAACGTATCCCCGTTTTGGGTGGGCACGCGCGCGTGCCTGAGGCACCGGGCCTCGGTATTGAAATGGACGAAGACGCCATCGAAAAATACCGCGTCGAAAAAGCTGACCATAGCACACCGCGACGCCTAGTCAAGGTCACGCGCGCCGGCAATATCAATATCTACTTCGCCAACTCGGCCCAGAAATGGACCTTCTTCCAAGGCGGCAACCACCCAGTGGACGAGTGGGGTTCGAGCACCGAGTTGATCGACGACGACGGCAGTGCCGACTTCGCCGACCTACACGCGCGCGCCAGCGTTTCACCCGTGCTCACCGACGAATAATCTGTATACGATAAAGGAGACTTGTTATGATTGTGAAAAAAGCCAACGATGTCGCCGCCGAGGAAGTAACCGCCGGCGAGGGCACTTCACGACAAGTGCTGCTCAGTGCCGACGAGGGACCCAACTTCGCGATGCGCCGCTTCCACATGCAGCCGGGCGGCGGCATGCCCAACCACACCAATACGGTCGAACACGAGCAATACGTACTCGCCGGGCGGGCAACGGTTGGCATCGGCGACGAGGTGATCACCGTACAGAAGGACGACGTAGTCTTTATCCCTGCGAACGTGCCGCATTGGTATCGAGCCGAAGGGGACGAGGCCTTTGAATTCTTGTGCATGGTGCCGAACTTGCCGGATGAGACCAAGATCGTTGCGGCTGACGAGCGTTGAGTGGGCGGTCCGGTTGCGGGGTCCCATGAACAATCCTTTACGCAAATGCGTTATGGCGAAAGAATAGGCAGGAACGGCACCTAGCGCGTCTGGGCCAAGCGCTTCGACTGCGATGGGCTGGTCGATGAGCAGGCAGGGTGGTCGGACAACGATTGGCACATGGGGCATCGCCGGCACGCTCTACACCGGCCAAAACGGCTAGACCTACCGCTTCCCGCCCTCGAAACGCCTTCTTCCTCGATACACAACCGACGCAAGCCCAGCGCAGCGCCTACACTTATTTGCGTTGGATATTCTGATGCACGTAAAAATTGCCCGTCGTCCATGAAATAAATAAGGAAGAAACCCTATGAGAATTGGCATCGTCGGGCTTTGGCACGAAACCAATACCTTCGCCGTCGAGCGCAACGACACTATGCACAGCGTCCGCCTGCAACGCGACACCGAACTGCTGACCAGCGCCCACCGCAAAAGCTTTATCGGCGGTTTCGTCGAGGGCGCGCAACGCAGCGACATCGAACTGGTACCAGGCGTCGGCATCAGCTTCGCACACGGCGGCATCATCGGAGACCAGGTCTTCGAAGCGTGCCGGCGCGAAATCGTCGACGCCTTGGCCGGCATGGGCGACTTAGACGGCGTCTATTTCGCCTTGCACGGCGCGATGGTTGCCGAAGCACCTTATACCGACGCCGAAGGCGAGATCCTGCGTGCGGCGCGCCAACAATTGGGCGATGCGTTGCCGATGGTCGCCACCTACGACTTCCACGCCATTATGAGCCGCTGGGAAAACGAGCACGTGGTGCCCTTTCCCAACGATACCAACCCGCATATCGACGGCTACGAGCGCGGCCTCGAAGCTGCTGCCTGCCTGCTCCAGATGCTCGACGGCAAATTGCACCCGGTGACGCGGCGGCTATTCGTGCCGATCATTGGGCCCAATATCGGCCAGAGCACATGGTCGCACGTGCCCGAACAAGAAAAAAAACTACTGCTTTATCAACTAAATGAACGACGCGCCGAACTGGAAAAAACACCCGGGATCATCAATATTACCATTCTCGGCGGCTACGGTTACGGTGACTCCCCCGACGCCGGCATGTCAATTGTCGCCACCGCCGACGCAGACGAGAACCTGGCAAAAAGCGTCTGCGCCGAACTCGGCCAGGACTTATGGAACCGGCGCGAGCAGTTGCTGGCAGTGCGGCCGTTCTATTCGGTCGACGACGGGGTGCAAGAAGCGATGGCGCGTGACGAAAAGCCGGTGATGCTCGTTGACTTGGGCGACGATCCCGGCAGCGCCTGCCCCGCCGACAGCCCGACGGTACTCGAAGCCCTGATCCGCCTGGGCGCCAAAGACTGCGCGCTGACAATCCGCGACGCGGAGACGGTGGCCGCCGGCATGGCCGCCGGTGTCGGCGCAACGTTGACATTGAAAGTCGGGGGTAAGATAGACCAGCGATTCTACGAGCCGCTGGAAGTAACGGGCACGGTGCGCGGTATCGACGACGGAAATTACATGATCCTCGGGCCCACGCACGGCGGCTGGGGGCGCACCGTCGACGAGGCCGCTTTCCGCGAAGCCAATGTCGGGCCGCGCGTGGTGATGCGGTTCGGAGACAAAATCGACGTCATATTCTCCGAACAGCGGACCGGAAAGGACCGCGACTTCTTCAAAAGTGCCGGTATTATTCTCGAGGAAAAACAGATCCTGGTCGTCAAGTCAAACCAGGCGCACCGTGCCTCCTTTGACCCTATCGTCGCCAGCACCATCGAACTGGCTAGCCCCGGCGTCAGCACCGTCGACTACGCCAGCCTGCCCTACGAGCACTTGCTGCGGCCGATCTGGCCGATCGATCCGGATATGACTTGGTCGAGCAACGACGAGGCGTTTAAACGATAGCAAACGCCAACCGCAAAACGGGCGGCCCTTCGCTGTCGACGCAAAGCAAAAAGCGTAACGCGGCCTATGCCGCCTTATGCCCTTCGACCTCCAAGCGCACCATCCGCACATGTGTGCGGCCTTCGCTGTCGAGCGGATGCGCGGCCAGGTAGGACTCGATCAGTTCTTCGACAAAAGGCTCCCGCCGCGCCTCGGGTACCCGCTGCGTATAGGGCAACCAGGTCGTGCGCACCCAACCGACCAGCGCCGCGGCGTTTTCGTGCACCATATCCTTCGGAATTAACTCCAGCCGCTCAGCCACCAGCCCCCCCTGCGCCAGCCAGCCGGCGTATTCTTCGGGGCCGTAAAAACCGTAGGGGAAACTGAAATCGGCGAAATACTCGGCCCACGGCGCACGCGCGATCATTTCGTCGAGCACTGCGATCAGATCGACCACATTGCCCTGCCCGCCCATCTGCAATAAGAACCGCCCGCCAGTCGTTAAACCGCGCGCAATGCCCGCCAACACCGGCTGATGACCGCGAATCCAGTGCAACGCCGCGTTGGAAAAGACCACGTCGAACCGCCCATCAAAGACAAGTGCCCGCGCATCAGCCTGCGCAAAGGACAGATTGCCGTACTCGTTCTGCGGAAAATTATCGCCAGCCAGCGCCACCATCTGCTCGGAGCTGTCGATGCCGAGCACACTACCGGCGGACACGCGCCGACTGAGCGCCGCGCTCACCTTGCCGTCACCACAACCGACATCGAGCACGTGCTCCTCGCCGCACAATGTCAGTTTGTCGATTAATTCATTCGCCCAATCGAATTGCGCGGTCGAGTTTTTTGCGTAATCTTTCGCGTCCCACTTATAGGTGGCGCCCATTATCCGGCTCCTCGTTACCCGGCTAAGCGCTCGACGACCTTGTCGCCAAAACTTGCCGTATCCAATAATTTCGCCCCTTCGCCTCCCCCTAAATCCGCGGTGGCGAAACCCTCGGCGAAGACCCCCTCCAGCGCCGCCCAGATAGCCCGCGCCTCCTCCGTCATGCCAAAACTCGTCTCCATCATCAACGCCACCGAACCGATCATCGAATAGGGGTTGGCGATCCCTTTGCCGGCGATATCCGGCGCCGAGCCGTGCGCCGGCTCGTAATAGGCCTTTTCCGGCCCGACACAGGCCGAGGGCATCAGCCCCAACGAACCCAAGATACCGCCGCCGAGATCACTGAGTATATCGCCCATCATATTCTCCATCACCATCACGTCGAATTGCCGCGGGTTCAAACACAGCGCGGTGGCCGCCGCGTCGACGATAACGTGTTTGACTTCGATCTCCGGATAGTCGGCGGCCACTTCTTCGAGCACCTCGTTCCACAACACGCTCGACAATAGCACATTGCTCTTGTGCACATTGTGCAAGATCCCTTTGCGCTTCTTCGCCTCGCCAAAAGCCACGTGCAGAATCCGCGCAATCTGCCCCTCGTCGTATTCGAGCGTCTCGCGCACAAAGCGCTGGCCCGAATCGTCCGTACCGCGCTCCTTATGGCCGAAATAGAGCCCGCCGACCAACTCGCGAATCATTAGCAGATCGATCCCCTCACCGACCACTTCGGGCTTCAACGGCGAGAAGTGCGCCAAGGCTTTCGGCAAATAGACTGGACGATAATTTGCGAAGGTGTCGTAGCGGCGGCGCATCGGCAATAGCGCGCCGCGCTCGGGCTGCTCGTCGACCGGAATCTTGTCTGACTCCTCCTTGCTAAGACCGATCGGCCCCTTGATAATCGCATCAGCCGCATCGCAGACTTCGATAGTCTCTGGCGGGAAGGCCTTGCCGGTCTGCAAATAGGCGTTGCCGCCAAAAGCAGCTTCGGTGCATTCGAACTGCGCATTGCCCTGGGCCTGAATAACGTCGATTACCTTTTTTGCCTCAGCAGCGATCTCAGGCCCAATGCCGTCACCGGGCAATAGAGCGATAGTATATTTTTTCACTTTATAAGATCCTTTCTCAATACATTGATTTTTCGTCGAAACAAAGGGTGAGCCGCGGATCGTCTCGATCATAGGCCGTAGCATACGGGTCAAATAGCTGACACCCTATAATAGACTTCCTTACTTATAACCGTTTCTAATAGATCCGAATAATGTAGTATACTACCACTATTATAGTCTATAACGTAGACCGCCAAGACTTACAGAGTCAAACGATTACCGTATATTCCCACCACTTTTAATAGATGGTTTATAGATGGCCGCTTGGACTTCACTCGAATTTGAAAACTTGGTTTATAACAAATAAAATAAGCTATCTGATAGAATATCTATAGATAGCTTATTTTGTTCCTATAAAAGAACCCAAAGAGTTATAAGCAGGGGGCAACCATAGATCACAATCGAGACTGCACCGGTGGCCGTAGTCGCCGCGGCGTATATCATTGGCCAGGCGCTTGTCGATGCGTTCGCAGATTGACAAAAGGAACAAAAAAAGCGAGTTCCTATAGATGGCTTATTTTTTGTATAAATCGTTGTTTCTACGGTAATTAATTGCATCATATGCGTATTGCCCGATACTAGTCGCCCACCACTTGCCATTTTGCGAATAAAGTCGCGTATATTCCCAGCAACTGCGGCTAGACCATCACACCCCAACCGCATCTTATTGCAATAGACCTTCGACATCTACCCTGAAAACAAGCGCACGGCCACTCGCTATTAGCCGCCTTGCACGTGGCCGAATCGCAATCGCCATCGGTCGTACCCTTCGTCGAATTTCTGATCAAGAGCCAACCGGACAAACAGCACTTCTTCCAGACCTTCTACGAACCGGTCGACGGGTATTTGACCTTGCCGAGTGCACCAGGCTTGGGTTTGCAGTTGGACGAGAAAAAGATCGACAGTCGCGAAAACATAAAGGGATCAGCGTGACGTCCCGATCAGCCAGCGGCTGAAGCGCTGGTCAATGCCGCAAAACCCGGCGGGACATGGGGCCGGACATAGCTCATCGTGCGATCAGAAATCGAAGCGGAAGCCGAAGACCAACGCCGATTCGTCGCTGGCTTGCGCCACGTCGCTGGATCTTCTGAACAGCTCCGCAAAGGCAAGGAAATGGCCGGAAAAGACGTGATCCGCCCCCGCGATCAAATAGACCTCGCTCGGGTCGGCGTCGTTTATCGTCAAAGATACTCGGGCCTTGTTGTGGTCGTTCAACGCGGCGTCGAGCGCTATACTGTAAAGTTTATGCGCATCGATCCGCTGTTGGTAAACGCCGGCCAGCTTAAACGAGCCGTGCTGGTAGGACGCCGCCAAGCCGAACAGCCCGTCGTGAAAAGGAGATTTCACATAGCCCGCGTGCACCGCCAGCGCCTGGTGGCGAAACGTTCCGGCGACTTCGAAGCGCTCATCAACCGCGTCGCCCTGGGCGTCGGCGTCGTTGAATTCGATCAGCGCACCAAAATTAAACGCACCCAAATCTGGCGAGCTATAGACCAGCGCGTTAGAGACGAAGAGATCTGAGAAGACGATGGCGTCGCTGTAGTGACTGCGGTGGCGGTCCAACTCGTCGTCGATATAGTCGTAATACAGACCGTAATGCCGCCCCATCGATACCGCCCCGAACGCCCCGCGGACCCCCGCATGTACCTGCCGCAGTTCGTTGTGATCTCCGCGCACCGCGCCGTCGTCCTCGCCGTCGTTGGCCGAGACCCGGCGCTCGTATTTGTAGAAGCCGGTCAGCGCGCCAGACAATTCGGTTTCGCCCTTGATGCCAATGCGAGAATAGCCATCGTCCATGCGACGGACGAGGTCGCCGCCCTCGGGGCTGCGGGCGATGGTCTCCGGGCGCAAGCTGCCGTAGATCTGTATCAACTCGATCTGGTCGGCGGCGAAGAGGACGCCGGGGAATAACAAGCTCAGCGCGAGTACGGGTGCGTATTTCATTGCTTTCTCTACTTGGGTATAGGGTCATTCGTTCAGATACTGTTCGTAGATACGGTCGAGATAGCGCCCGGAGAGTGGGACGACGAGACCGAGCACCAAGGGAGCCGAATCGATGATCTAATCAGCCGCTGGATATTCTCCACGCTCAGAGACAACGCCTGAAAGACTAGCACATCCATCAACGTCGCGCCCAACGGAAAACAGCAGCCGAAAAGCACTCCATAAAGCGCGTCGGGCGGTCTGTGTTTGCTGCCAGTCCATCGGCGATCGCGCGAAAGGCTACTAGCACCTTTCCCAAATATCCCGCACCAGATCCTTGAGTTGTATTGCCTCTTCCCAACGATCCGAAAGCTCCTGGCCGTCCGCACCCTGCATCGCATAGGTCGGCGGCCCCAGCTCGACCACAAAGGTCATCACGTCATCGGCCCCCGCCCGCGCCTTGAACTGCTTGAACCCATACTCCCACCAACTCGCATACAGATCCAACCACACCTTATTGTGTGGGAAGTTAATCGGCACCTGCACCTGCTCACGCGAAGCCACCCTGCCATGGAACGCACCGCAGCGCCCGATAATCTGCTCCATATAGGCCTGGTTTTTCTCCGACAGCGGCGGTCCGGCGAACTCTCTCCCCACCAAGAAATGCGACAGATCTCCGCACAGCACCATATCCGGCACCGCCTCGATCAGATCCAGCGTAAAATACATATCCGTCGTCATCCGGTCGCGGTGCGTCTCGATGAACAACTCATACCCCGCCGCCGCCGCCATATCCATAAGCCGCACGATATAAGACACTCCATGCGCGACCAACCGCGGCATCGGCATCGGCTGCAAATTGATATGCGAGGCCCCGCCGTCCTTCGCCGCCTGTATATCGTCTTTAAACTCTTCCGGCGTCCACGGAAATACGATATTTGACCGCTGCAAATTGTATTTGTCGCACAGCGGCACCATTGCCTCCCGATGGGCCTGATCCTCCATCAACCACTCCACCCCGTCAAACCCCGCCTCGGCGATCTTCGCCAACTTCTCCTCCATGCTCCACTCCTCGCCGCCAAACGGCAACGACGACATTCCCCAATACGACTGATACACCTGAAATTTCATTTTATCCCTCTTTCTTTTTTATTGGCCCTTCATCTACCAGCAAACTATTTATAACATCTAGTTCCATCGCGGTCAATTTGCACCGGCATTCCCCCATTCCCCACCACAAAACACCGATTTGCCCAACCCGGTTACTTCCCTATTTTCCCTGCATGCGCCGCGACAGAACAATACCCCTGCTTTTGGGTGCCCTCACCGTCCAACTTTTTGCACTGCAACACCTGACCCTGAGCAAACTCGCCATCGCTCCAGCGGGCGCCGGCATGGTTAGCTTCGCGACCTTTGCCCACCAGCTCTTAGAGCAGGTATCCTTCACCGCCGTAGATCTCGGCCTCGGCTTCTCGATCCTAATCACCTGCGAACTCCTGCTCGCCACCGAAGTGCTCTTTTGCGGCCTGACCCGCTTTCTCGACCGCGCGCTGGCCACTGAACGCGGCGCCCTCATCCTGCTCGCCGCCACCGGTCTAGTCCTCGTCCGCTTCTACTTCGCTCCCGGCCAACCCACCTGGGCTGGTGATTCTGGTGGCCATATAACCTACGCCTTTATCGCCGCGCACTCCTTCGCCACCGGCGAATTGCCCATCTGGACCAACGCGTTTAGCGCCGGATCACCTTATGTGCAGTTTTACGGTTTTCTCTTTTTTTATTTGGTCGGCTTGTGCAATCTGCTAGTCGACGACCCCTTCAACGCGATCAAACTGGTCACCGGGCTGAGCCATTGGGCGTCGGGGCTGGGCATGTATCTGTTGGTCCGTACCGCCACCGGGTCACGCCGCGCCGGACTGCTCGCTGGCATTGCTTATGTAGCCAGCTTCTGGCACACACAACAGGTCGTCATTATGGGTCGATTGCCGCTCTCCGTCTTTTACGCACTCTTACCCTTTCCGTTCTACGCACTCGACAAGCTGTACCAGCGGGGATTGTCGGCCACGCCTGTGGTCGGGGGCGCGATCAGCCTCGGCGCATTGGCCTTCGTACATGCGGGTTATGCGTTCTGGGGCGTCTTCTTCTTTTGTGCCTACGCGGGCATCCGCCTCCGAACAGCCGACAAGACCCGGCTGTTCGGCACATTGGGCATCTTGGGCGGGGGACTGGTTTTCGGTGCCTACCAAACCTTGCCGATGTGGCTCGAACGCGACCTAGTCGGCCTGGCCGAGGGCATCCATCTGGGCGGGGGTGCAATACCCAGCTGGCGCCAAGTCCTCGTCTGGTCAAATGCCTATTTTCGCCTATCGCCCCTGCCCCCCGAACAGCACAACTGGCACGGCGGATATTTGGGCTTGAGCCTGGTCGTTGTGACGGTCTCCGGCCTGGCTGCCCTGTCTGTCACGACCGCGATCCGCCACAGAATCGCTGTAGGATCGACCAATCCCGCTTGGGCCGCGTTCGCCGGCCTAGGGCTGGCGGGCCTGACGGTCTTCGCCCACGACGGACCCATCCTCAGCGACCTAGCTGTGGTCCAGGCTTTCAACGCCGGACGGTTCCTGCTCTTCGTCGTCTTTTTTCTCGCCCTGTGCTGCGGGATAGCAGCACACTGGTTGCATCGCGCCGGGACCGGACGGATCTACACTTTTTTACTGCTCTTCGTCTTGGTCGACCTAGGATCGACGACTTTCAGGAATCTGTACATCCCACGCTGGGCGCAACCCATCGATTATCCCGCCGAAATCGTCCGCGACCTCAATGCAGACGCCCCAGACCGCGCCTGGCCCGAACTGCCCAACCACCGGATCTTCGCCACGACGCAATATCACCACTTTTACCTGCTCGTCCCCTGGTTATTCGGACAAACAGGCATGCCGCAGGTGCAATCCGCGTATTTCGCGGCGCCCAAAGCCTGGTTTGCCCTCATACATCCCTGGACCGAATGGGCTCAACGCCTTTGGGAAGAGGTCGACACGCCATCTCGGGACCAGACCGAATTCTTGCTCGCCGGCGCCAAGTTATTCAATGTGCGCGATATCCTGGCTGCACGAGCCGCCAACGCTGTCGCCCGCATTAAAACCCGCACCGACAGCCCCGTGCTCGCCGCATCCCAGATCGCGCCCTATCCCGAAGAGGAAGTCGCCCGCTATGCGACATCGGCGGAAGCTGCACAGATCCTATCCACTGACCCGGACTTGCTCGGGCGAGTTGCGCCGATCTACTGGCTGATCCAATCAATGGCCATCGACCTCAAGAGCAATATCTGCGAGAGGATCTACGTTCGCGATCACGAGCCGCACACGCGCACTCAGCACCGCCCGCAAGTAGACCTACTCGAACACCGCGTCTACAACCAGCGCGTCCTGCTCCACCTGCAAACAACCGAACCCTGTTATGTCCGCCTGGCCTATGCCTACTATCCGCATTTGCGGTTGACCGTTAACAGCCGCGAAGTCACCCCACTAGAAACCGCAGGTCACTTTATCGCCCTGCCACTAGACGCGGGAGACCATCGAATCGAAATAACCGCAAGTCTATCGCCCCTGCGGCGCGGCCTGTTGCTGCTTGACCTGGTCTTGTTCTGCGTCGGGGTCGCATGGATTTACACCGAGCGCAGAAAAAACGTATGATCGACTGCCGCAATTTCCTATCTTACCCCCCATGATACAACTACAACGACCCTACTTATTGTTCTTAGGCGACGCCCCAGACCAGCTCGCCGCCAAAACCGCCGCCGGCGTCGCCCACTGGCGCCCCGACTGGTGCACCGGCCAACTGCGCCTGCCCGACTGCAACGCCGATCTCGGCCTGCCCGAGCAGAGCCTCACCGAAGCGTACACCGCTGGCGCCCGCACCCTTATCGTCGGTGTCGCCAACCGCGGCGGCACCGTCTCCGACCTCTGGCGCGACACTCTGCTACAAGCCGTCGACCTCGGTTACGATATCGCCAGCGGGCTGCACAAACCCCTCGGTGACATCCCCGGGCTGGCCGCCGCCGCCGCCGAGGCGGGTGTGCAACTCATCGACGCGCGCTTCCCCGACCGCGCCTTTCCCATCGCCAGCGGCATCAAACGACCGGGCAAACGCCTGCTCACCGTCGGCACTGATTGCTCAGTCGGCAAAATGTTTACCGCCCTGGCGATAGAGCGCGAGATGCAATCGCGGCAAATGCCCTGCACCTTCCGCGCCACCGGACAGACCGGCATCTTTATCGCCGGTGAGGGCGTCTCGGTCGACGCCGTGGTTGCGGACTTCGTCGCCGGTGCCACCGAAACCCTCGCCCCGGCCAACGACCCAGAGCATTGGGACCTAGTCGAAGGGCAGGGCTCGCTCTTCCACGCTTCCTACGCCGGCGTCTCGCTCGGCCTGATGCACGGCGCGCAGCCCGACGCCCTGGTCCTGTGCCACGACCCCAACCGCGCGCATATGCGCGGCCTGCCCGAATACGCTCTGCCCCAACTCTCCGACTGCATCCGCCTCAACGAAGAATGCGGCCGACTCACCAACCCCGCCTGCCGCACCATTGGCGTCGCGGTCAACACCTCGCACCTGCAAGAAAACGAGGCTCAAGCGCTCTTACAGGAGATCGAGAACGAAACCCGCTTACCAACCGTAGATCCCGTACGCCAGGGCGCCGCCCGCCTCGTCGACGCACTGTGACCAGGCTCGCGCTCTACGGCGAAAGTTTCCCGCTCGCACAAACCTTCACCATCTCGCGCGGGTCCAAGACCACCGCCGAAGTCTTCGTCGTCGAACTGAGCCGCGACGGTCACACCGGCCGCGGCGAATCGGTGCCCTATCCGCGCTACGACGAAACAATCGTCGGTGCTACCGCCGCCATAGAAGCGCTGCGCCCGCGCATCGAGGCCGGCACCCTGAATCGCGCGAGCCTGCAAGACGCGTTATCGCCCGGCGCCGCGCGCAATGCCCTAGACTGCGCCCTCTGGGATCTCGAAGCCAAACTCAGCGGCCAGCCCGTACACCAACTCGCTGGACTTTGCACACCGCACTCGGTAACCACTGCCTACACCCTCTCGCTCGCCGCCCCAGAAGCCATGGGCCAAGCCGCCGCCGTAAACGCCGATCGCCCCCTGCTCAAGATCAAACTCGGCGGCGACGGCTCCGACCTCGACCGCATCGAAGCCATCCGCGCCAACGCCCCCGACGCAACACTTATCGTCGACGCCAACGAAGGCTGGTCCGCGCCCCAAGTCGAGCCGCTTTCCGCCGAACTCGCGCAACGCGGCGTAGCCCTTATCGAGCAGCCCCTGCCCGCCGGTCAAGATGCCTTGCTCGCCGAACTCGAACACCCCGTGCCCCTATGCGCGGACGAATCCTGCCACACCACCAGCGACCTTGAAGCCTTGGCCACCCGCTACGAATGCGTCAACTTGAAGCTCGACAAAACCGGCGGCCTCACCGAAGCGCTATTGTTGGTGACAAAAGCAAAAGAACTGGGCTTAGAACTAATGGTTGGCTGCATGGTCGCCACCTCACTCGCCATGGCCCCCGCCGCCCTACTCGCCCCGCAAGCCCGCTACGTCGACCTGGATGGCCCCCTATTGCTCAAACAAGACCGCGAACACGGCCTGCACTATGACGGCAGCCTGTTACACCCGCCGCAAACAGATCTATGGGGCTGAGGCATGCCCGTCGACGCAATGGACCTTTTCTTTTTACGGTACTGCTGTATTTGCAAATGCAACCATTGAATGCGAAGCGATTCCTGCTGTTTCTCTGCCTCCTAGGCTGCGCCACCCCCCAACAACCCTCCACCACGACCACAACCACAGCCTTATCCACCCCCAAAATTAACAAAAAAACTGCCCCCATCCTCACAGGCGTCGGCACGATCCCCTTCCCCGTTACCACCGCCTCCCCCGAAGCCCAACGCTACGTAGACCAAGGCGTAGCGCTGCTGCACGGCTTCTGGTATTACGAAGCCCTGCGCTCCTTCCGCCAAGCCAGCAAACTCGACCCCAAATGCGCCATGGCCTGGTGGGGTATCTACCAGACCCCGCGCGGCCCGCAATCGGCCAAACGCCGCGCATTCGGCAAATTCAAAAAGTTGGCCCCAGAAGTCTCCGACCGCGAACAACACTATATCCGCGCGACGGTCCAGCTCGACTCGCTTGGGCGCCAAGCTTATATCACCGAGATGCAACAACTGATCGAAAATTATCCCGACGACATCGAAGCCAAAGTCTTTCTCGCGCGTTTCCTCATGCGCGGCTACCACCCCGACCGACCGCGCAAAAACGAGCCGGATCCACAGGATATCCTGCGCCCATTGCTCGCCTCGCACCCCGACCACCTCGGCGCGCACCACTATTATATCCACCTCGTCGAACCCGGCTCCAACCCAGCCGCCGCACTACAGAGCGCCGAAGCCATCGCCGCGCTGGCCCCAGGCAACGCGCATATCGTGCACATGCCCGGCCACATCCACTATCTCGTCGGCGACTACGACCGCGCCCGCACCTCCTTCGTCGCCGCCTACGCCGTCGATTCCACCTACATGGCCGAATCGGGGACCTCGGCGGACAACAACTGGAACTACGTGCACAACCTCAGCTATCTCGTCGCCAACTCCGCCGAAGAAGGGCGCTATCAGGACGCATTAGATTGGGCAGGAAAATTGGAAGAAGTCGCCTTGTCGGAGCGCCGCAATATCATCTTCTACCAAGGCCGCATGGCCCGCGCCAGGCTGCATATCCGCTTCGGCGTCTGGGAGCGCGCCGCCGAAGCGCTCGGCCAACTCGCCGCCAACGACACGCTGCGGAGCAATTTCGCCGGCACCTATATCCGAGGGCTAATCGCCTATGCCGAAGGCATGCACGCTTTGCAACACGATGACATCGCAACCGCCGAAACACACCGCGAAACGCTCAGCGGTATCAATTGGTCCTTTGCCTTCGGCTTTTCCGGCGGCAACGACCGTTACTACGCCAGGCGACGGGGCCGCTATCTCGAAGTATTGGCCGACGAGCTGCAAGCGCATATCCACAGCGGCCGCGGCGAGCACGACCTCGCGCTCATCGAATGGGACAATGCCAAAGAAGCCGCCAAAAAGTTGCCCTACGAAGAGCCGCCCGAATTCGCGCGACCGCTCTACGAAAGCCTGGGACAAATCCACCTGAGCGCCGGAAAATGGCAAGAGGCGCGCGACGCGTACCTGCAAGCACTCAAGACGCGGCCCAATAGTGGACTCGGACTGATGGGCCTCGGGCACGCATATGAGTTAGGCGGTGAAAAACAGCAAGCTAAACAGACCTACGAGCAGGCGCTCACCGCTTGGCAAAATGCGGACACGGATCTGCCGCAATTGGCGGAGATCCGCGCGCGGCTCGCAGGGCTTGCAGAATAATAATCAAAAATAAAAGTCCCCTGTGGAGCCGAACTTCACAGGGGACTTGATCGAAATTAAAACTGGTGCGCGTATTACTCGCCGCAACCACCAGCACCACAGCCACCGCAACCGCCAGCACCACAGCCACCGCAACCACCAGCACCACAGCTACCGCAACCGCCAGCACCACAGCCACCGCAACCGCCAGCACCACAGCCATCACCGTTAGCCATCTTCGGCGCATCGGTCAACCGGCTGGTCAAATCGATATCGACAACTTCGCCAACTTTTAGCACCAACATTGCAGGGCGCTTGATGCCATAGTCGGCCAAGGCGATCTGAAAACTGGCTTTGACCACGATCACATTGCCCGGCAACACGCCACCGACTGCTTCCTTGTCGAGATAGGTCACCGTCGCCGTGGCCTTTTCCTTGTGCTTTACGCCGTGCATATTCATCGTGCCTTCAATTTCTAGCTCGACCGATTCGCCCGACTTAATCGACTTCTTCGACGCCTTAGTGATCTTGCCCAAGGTGAAGGTCGCGTTGGGGTATTTCTTGGCCTGCAAGAAGTTGTCACGGAAATGCTCATCGCGCAGGTCGATCCCGGTCTTGAACTTGGCTACATCGACGACAAACATGCCACCGCTCGAAGCCTTGACGTTGCCGGGATCAAACCTAAAGTGACCCTTGACCGCAGCGCTAGTGCCGACAATCGTCTCCAGCGGGGCAGAAACATCAAAAGTGATACTATTGCCCGGGTCGCCCGGGTTGGTCTCGAACTTGGCGCCCCAAACGGCACCGCTAGCCATACCGAGGGCCAGAAAAGCGGAAAGAACCAGGCGCGTTGCCTTCATGTCTTGTTCCTAAGAAAAGGGTAAAAAAACAAACTGCTTACTACCATTGCGCGATTTCCTGCAACAACAAATTAAAGATCTAATAGATATAGTTTTGTGAAATTTTCCCGTTATTGCGTCGGCCCTATCCACACGTCGGTATTCTGCCAGAAGGTCACCCAGGCGAACCACATGCTATTATGCGCCTGTATCTGTCTGAGCTGCTGCCCCGCCAACTCACCCTCGACCGCCAGCCCCCGCACATCCCACAGCGTTGCGGTCTCCTGATCCCGCAGGCCGATAAACGGAAACTCTTCGGATTCGACCAGTTCAAAGTGGAGGCTGCGCCCATCCACTTCCCGAGCATAGGGAATGGCCAAGTTGCTCGCCCGGTCCCATACCACGGCGAGATCGACACCGCCGACCTGATCGTTAATCACCGCCCGTTCGCCCATAGCACTAAAGGGATAGGCCTTCGGCGCTCCGTCCAAGCGCACACCCAAAACCCGTTCTTTCGCCAAGAAATCGGAGACATAAGGGTTTCCATTGATTCGCAGAGGGATGACCAAATCAAAAAGGAAATACTGATGGTCAATGCGATAGTCGCCGTAGGGGTAGTTGGTATAGGCGTCTATGCCATAGAGCCCCTTCTCGATCACCCGGGTCCGCGGATAGAGCTTCTTCCAAGTCGCCCAGGTCGTCTCCACCACCGGTAACAGCTCCAGCGTTTCGCCCTCGCGCTCCCCACTCACCGCCTTGAACGCCATTTGCGGATAGAGCGTCGTGCCGTCGCGGCGATCGTACATGATCAAATTCGTGTTGAACAGCAACCCCGAAACCCCTAGCTGAAACTGTCGGCCGCCTTCGTCCGTGGCATTGAAGACCAAGCCCGTTCCGGTCAACGGGCAAAAGGTCACCGATATGGCCTGGTTGCCGATCTTATCGTTGACGATCTCGTGCCACCAACCGATGTTGTGCGGATAGGCCCGCGCCTCGCCGTTGATCACCACACCCAAGATCAAGTCGTCGGAACGCAGATATTCCACGAACGACGGCCCGATAAAAACGGGATTGGTCAGCGCGGGGATGCCGTCTTTGGGCGGGCCGCCCGAAACAATCGAATCGTAGGGGAAGCGATTGAGGTCGAGGAAGGTGCCTTCTTCCGGGCCGCCGATCCCGGCAGGCGAGGGCAAGTCGATCTCTGCTGCGATTTCCGTCGCTGGCACGTCGGCATGATCGACTTCGTTCGATGGAGCTTCCGCCTCACCTGTCACCGGCGGAGTGTCTGCAGGTTGTTGTTCGGCAGGAGCGGTTGGAGCGGGGTCTATTGCGGTTGGTTCGCTGGTATCTTCTGTAGCAGCAGGCGCATCCGGTGTCTCTGCGTTCGAAGAGGCCGGCGATGTGCTCACCGGGGCAAGCGGCTTATCGTCACTACAGCCGGCGGCCAAAAACGCCGTGGCCAACAAGACGGCTAACGCGGTCTTATACTTGCGCACTGCATGCAGTGCGAAGGACGCGGAATTAGACGAGCTTGGTTGTTTTATAGCAGCCATATATACAGTAGATGCAGAAAAAACTCGTTGCGTTGCATTTCTTTTTCTGCCATACGCCAGCTCAATCTATCGCTTACCGAACGACACCTAAGGTTATATCTGGTTATTTAAGTCTATTTATAACAGGAATTTACTAAATGCCAAGTTCACTGCTATTATTTGCACAAAACGCCGACGAGGGCCTGCTAAAACGCGCCGTCCCCCCCTCTCTTTGGCCGGGGCAGGTCGCGCCCTTGGTCTGGGACGGCGCAACATTCGCAGTAGCCTTGCCGCAAAATATATTGCACGACGCGCTGGAAATCCTGCCGTGTTTTTCACTCGTCGACAGCGGGGCGTGGGCTTATCAGTTCACCTTGCAATACACCACGCAAGCCGGCCACCAAGGCCGCACGGCACTCGCCCCAATCGGCGCGTTTATGCAAGCCGAGTCAAATAATAAAGAAGGGCCCGTTGAAGCGGCCATCGACATACTGCAGATCCGCGAGCCGTTACAAATGGCGAACCTGCACCTCAACGTCCAGGGCATCAACCCGCAGGCCCCCGCCTTGCTCGCCGTCTCTATTCGCGACCAGGATGCGGTGTGCGAAACTCTGTCGGGTGGCCAAGGCATCGCCATCGACGTGCCACCGCGTAGCCAGATGGTCCTCCGCCCTGAACTGGCTTCCCACGTCTGTTCGCCGACCAGTGTCGCAATGTTGCTCGATCACTACGACCGCAGCGCCGATATCTACGACCTAATCGCCGAGGTGTGCCACCAACCGAGCGGGTTGCACGGGGTCTGGCCTGCGAATATTCGCGCGGCCGCACAGCGTGGCCTGCTCGGCTACCTGCTGCATTTCCCTTCTTGGGATACGGCCCGCGCCTTGCTCGACGAAGGTTTCCCGATCGTCGCTTCCATCCGCTACAAAGAAGGCGAATTGAGCGATGCGGCAATACCGCGGACGAAGGGGCATCTTTTGGTCGTACGGGGGTACGCAGGAGATAAAATACTGGTCAATGACCCCGCGGCCGCAACGGACGCCGAGGTTGTACGAGCGTACGATCTAAGGGAATTTTGTCGGATATGGCTAGAAAGAAACGCGGTGGGTTATGTACTTTTTGCGTTAGACGATTAAGCTTTCGAGCCGCTCAGCTCTGCTGAAACCCCAACAATCGCAGCACACTCGCCGCCTGCAAGTTCTGCGACTGGACCAGCAACGCGGTAGCGCCCTGTTGCAACACCTGCGAACGAGTGAGGCTGGTGATTTCGCGGGCGATATCGGCATCGCTGATCACCGATTCGGCGGCGGCGATCTGCTCTATGCGGTTTTCTGTCGACGAGAGATTGAAGCTGAGCCTGTTCTGCACCGCACCGAGATTGCCGCGCTCCTGCGACACCTTGGTGATCGCGCTGTCGACCGAAGTAATCGCCGACCGCGCGGTGGTCAAGCTATCGACCGAGACCGTCGAGAGGTTGAGCTCGGTGCCCGTAGCCCTCAAGTCGGGGATCGAGACTTCTAACCGATTAAAGGCCGCGTCCGATGGCCCAATCTGAAACGAGCCTCCCGTTCCAGAATTAATCACCAGCTGCGTGCCGGTCAGATCCCCGTCGCTGAACGAACCCGTCGCCTCCGCGACATTAGCGCCGGCCAGCGTGACCTGAATGCCGATGCGGTCGAAATTGGCCACCACCTGCGTTCCCGTGGCCACCGTGCTGCCGTCGAGGATGGTACCCACAGCGATGGTCTGGGTGATCTGGCCATTGCCAAGCGTGATTTCGCTGTCGCTAACCGAGTCGACGAAGTTGAAGGTACCGGACGGCGCACCCGAGATCGCGACATTGGTAATGCCGGTGATATTGCTCTGGGCGACGACGGTCGACGCGGGGTCGACGACATTACCGAAACCCGTCAGCAGGACCTGGTCGTTAAAGGTCGTCGATTGCGCGATGCGATCGACCTCGGAGACCAAATGGCCGAACTCGGCCTGCAGCGAGGAGCGATTAGAATCGGAGAGCGTACTGGAAGAGGATTGCACCGCCAGCTCGCGTAGCCGGATCAACGTGGAGTTGACCTCGTTGAGCGAACCCTCAGCGGTCTGCAGTAGATTGTTGGCCAACTCGGCATTGCGGGTATTGACCTGCAAACCGGAGAGTTCCGCACGCAGACTTTCGCGCACAGAGAGACCTGCCGGATCATCGGCGGCACGGTTGATGCGCAGGCCAGAGGCCAGGCGTTCAAGGCCACTGTCAACGGCGCGGGTCGTAACATTGAGCTGGCGCAGTACGCTATTCGACGCCAGATTGCTGTTGACGCGCAAAGGCATTAGGACACATCCTTAGGGCAAAGGGTTCGATGTCCAAGCCTATAACATAATGAATCTCGCGCCGAATCTCTACTGCGACGTTTTTGCCGCGTTTATTTTTTATGTCCTTTATCTTCCTCTGAGGAACACTAATGGCGCTCTTTCTCTATCTCTCGTTGCTCAAAGAAGAAAAAATCGCCTGGTATCGCGTCGATCCGCAAAGCGGCGAGCTCGCGCTGCAAGGCAAGGTGCCGGTCCCCGGCGAACCCAGCGTGCAAGGCGTGGACCCGAGTCGGCGATTCCTCTACGCGGCGATCCGCTCGACTGGCCAACTCTGTAGCTTCCGCATCGACCCACAAAGCGGCCAGCTCGAACACCTGCATACCATCAACACCGGGCTAGAAGACCCGGCCTATATGGCCACCGACCACACGGGCCGCTACCTGATCACCCCCTATTACGCCTCGGGCAAGGTCACGGTCTACGCCATCGGCAACGACGGCGCCGCGCGCGAGCCGTTGCTCTCTTCGTTGCATACCGCCCCGCACGCGCACGGCTTCGCCATCGACCAGAGCAACCGCTACGCCTTTGTGCCGCATACCTGTCCGGGCAATAGCGTCTGGCAACTGACCTTCGCCGACGGCATACTGCAGTCCAACACGCCACCGCGCGTCGAGTTCGACCGCGAGGTCGGCCCCCGCCACTTGCATATACACCCCGAAAATGGCTGCGCCTACAGCGATAACGAGCAGGACAATAGCGTCACCGCCTATCGCTTCGACCCCGCCAGCGGTACATTAACGCCTTTCCAGACGCTTTCGACCGTGCCCGACGATTACCAAGGCGGCGCCTGCGCCCGCATGGAACTGCACCCTTCAGGGCGCTTCCTCTACGCGACCAACCGCGGTCACGATTCGCTCGCCGGCTTCCGCATCGATCCGCAAAGCGGCGCGCTCGAATCCATCGGCCAATTTCCCACCGAAGAAAACCCCCGCTCCTTTCACTTCGACCCGCAGGGCCGTTTCCTCTACGCGGCGGGCGAGTCAAACGACCGGCTAAGAGCATATCGCGTAGATGATCAGAGCGGCGCACTTGACCCACTGCACACCTACGAAACCGGTCATGTGCCCTGGTGGGTACAGGTCGTAGAACCGGGCTAACAGCCGCTACCTATTCACACTAGGTCAGCAATCACCGCATCGCCGAATGCCACACGCCGGTCAGCCCGCGCATTGGCGAAATCCTTGACCGCCGCGGTATCGAGCGTATAAGCTACCGCGATATATAAAAGGGAAAGACCATGGACGAAACGCTCAAAGACACCATTCCGCAAATCGAAGCGATGGCCCGTGATAAGCTTTCGCACTACCGGCTTCCGGGGCTGGCCCTGGGCATCGTCCGCGGCGACGAGTTAGCGTGGTTCGGGGGCTTTGGCCGCGCCAACCTGGATCGAGACGCCACACCGACGGTCGATTCGCTGGCCCGTGTCGCCTCGGTGAGCAAGACCTTCACCGCTACCGCGATCGTGCAATTGCGCGACGAGGGCAAGCTGGGCCTGGACGATCCGCTGGTCCAACACATCCCGGAATTCGCAGCCGTACAGGTCCGGGCCGGTACGCTCGAAGCGGTGACCCTGCGGCGGATGCTAACCCACCGCGCGGGGCTTGCGACCGAGTCGCCGGTCGATGGCTGGGGTGCGCTGCGTTTTCCCACCCGCGAGGAAATCCTGGCGGCCCTGCCCCAGACCGAAGTGGTGATCCCCCAGGATAGCGCCTGGAAATATTCCAATTTGGCCTATGGGCTATTGGGCGAGGTAATCCAACGCGTTTCGAGACAGCCATACGAGACGTATATCCAGGAGTATCTCTTCGACCCGCTGGCAATCGCATCGGCGACCTTCGACCTCGACGACAAACATCGGTCACAGCTAATGACCGGTTACGACCCCACCCCCTACCAAGATCGCCCCGAACCCGCGGCCTACGCGCATTTGCGGGGAATCGCCGCCGCCGGCCAGTTGCATGCCAGCGTCGCCGACCTGGCCCGTTGGGTTTCATTCCAGTTTCGCACTGAGGATGCTCCGCGCGCAGGAGCGCAAGTATTGGCCGGCGCTTCGCTGAGCGAAATGCACCGTCCGCAATATATCGAGAACGACTGGTCTGCCGGTCAGTGCCTGGGCTGGCGCGCGACACGCGTCGGTGAGCGCGTCCACCACAACCACGGCGGCGGCATCCATGGCTTCGGCACCCAAGTGTTTTTTAATAAACCGACGCGTACCGGGGCGATTCTCCTCATTAATATGTGGCCACCGCACGGAGGGTTGGATCTGGCGCAGGAAATATTGGAACTGATCCTCGCAGCAGACGAGGCACGTGGTAGCAAGCGGACAACGACCGACTTTTCACCCGTGCCGGAAACCTACCGCCCCCTGCTCGGCACCTACGTTGCCGCGCCCGGCATCTGGGTCAATATCGAATGGCGCGCCGGGGCGTTGCGTTTGGCGGTGCCGCAAGGCAGAGACTCTTCGCTGCACGCGCCGGCCGAGTTGGTGCCGACCGAAAACGAGTTGGAATTTCGCGTGCGGGGTGCGCGCGGCGCGGGGGAAATGGCGGTGTTTAAAATCGAGGAAGGAGTCGCCAGTTATGCGCTCGGTGCATTTGAATTTCGCCAGCTGAAAATCTGACCAGCTTGCACCGAGCAGCAAACGAAAAACAACGAAGGGGCGTCCCGCAGGACGCCCCCGATAACAACTCTACTAGAAAGATCATCATTTGATCTTGGCATCATCTGCGCTCTGGCAATCATCGCATGCGCCCATTCACCTACTTCAGCAAATAACCCGCTCCATCATATTTTTTGCCATCGATCGTTAGGATCTTTACTGAAGCATCGACTTCTGTCGCGTCGATAAAACCGATCCCACCCGGCATATTTGCCACATGCTGTTTTACCGCAGCGCCATTCGCGAGGACCTGGGGCGATTCGATCACACCTTGGAACACCTTAGTTAGCCACATTTTGTTCATCTTTTTAGCGGACAGGCCTAAGGCCATTTTAGCAAATTTCTCAGCGACAGGGCCTTCCAATCCGGTTAAAAAAACCTTCTTGCCGTCACTCCAGTCGGCTTTCTCGGCCTTGAACATTGTTTTCAGATCGGCATTCGATAGATCGGTGATTCGATTACCTGCATTGACGATCACAACCACGGTCTGTGCAGATACGTAGGTGCTTACACTTAAGACGAAGAGAAGTCCCAGGAGCACAAACATCTTCGTACGCATTCTATTTCTCTCTCTTTTCGATCGCATCTGATGTTCTCCTAGAAGCCAATGGCCAATTGGGTGCGAAGCAAATTCTCCTTGTCCGCCCCTTCCACATCAAGATTAGTGTACTGCACCTTCACAGCAGCTAAATAGGATAGGTCGTATTTGACGCCGACTGAAAAAGCCGTCGTCTTCCCCGGCGAGAAAATGGGATCTGCGTCATCGGGGTCCAGCAAATCGAACTTGAAAAAGGGGGTCAAATCATCAAAGGAATAGGCCCCTAATGCGTATAAACCGGTGGTCGTTCCCTTAGTTCCCGTCCGCTGACCTTTATTGGTGACTTGCGCAAATTCGGTCAGTAATTCCACATTGCCTTTATTTACCGAGACATTAGCGCTCATTATCAACTGGTCGACATCTTCTCCCAAGGGAAGAGCCTCGTCCCCCCCATGCGCATGGGCGTCAATCACGGCGCCCTCAGACACGCTGTCCGAATAAAAAGAAACGCCAAAATCCACGTCTTCGATGACTTTCGAATGCACGTATACCGATATGGATTTGGCCGAGTCGTTGTCTTCCGTCGGGCTGCTGCCCAAACCATTGCCTACCATCACGTCATAGTAGATGCGCGACGAACCAATATCTATACCCGAAATCAACAGACCGGTCGTATGAATGGGCAAGATCCCGCCTTCATCCTCGAAGAATAGGTAGATCGGCCTATCGACCGAGGTATGCAACAGCGCCCCGTGGTGGTAGTTGCGATTCCAAAAACCGAGGGCGGTGTGGAATTTTCCGGTCGAGACACTGAGGGCGTCATTGAATTTGTAGCGCACCCACAGGCGTTCTAGATCCAATATCCAACCTTCGTCGTATTCGAAGACCACTTCGCTGAGATAAGTACTCTTATCCGTCAGACTACCTGTGATATAGGTATCGTATTGCCCTAAACGAAACTGAGACCTACCGTCGTCGGCATCCGTGAGGGAGAAATTGAAATCGGCGAAACCGCGAATGGCCTTGGTCGCCGCATGCGCCGGAGACGAAAACTGAGATATACAGAGAGAGAGCAGGAAGAATCCTGCAAATACAGATTTTTCAGAAAGCATGAGCTGCGCTCCTTAAAATTGCAATGAGCTATCTTTTGCAAATGCACTATTAGTACATAAGTATTCGATGCAGCGGTTACAAAATTTCACTCATTTGATTTGACATTATCTGAGTCCTTCATAAAGACAACCCCGTTTAGAAAATTTCTCAGGTGCTTTTCAGAAAGTTAATTGCTAATGCAATTTCTCGCTTACACTATAAATAAAGACCGTGGACCTTTTTTTATAGTGAGTATATTTGCATGATCATACAAATACATAAATTACTGCTAAACAATGAGTTATAATCTTTAATATTGATTTATGCAGACCTTTACTTATCAACGACTTAAGAAAAGTGTCCACATTGTATGAATGGGAGGGATTACTTGATATGCTTAAAACCGTGGCCATTGCTGCCCGCACCGTGCTGCGAAAGATTAATTTGGCCGTGGTAAAAATGTCGTAATTGGTTGTAAAATATACAACTAAACTCGGGCATATTTCTGCCGATAGTAAACACATACAAGAGAATAATCTATACTCTTTACTCTTCCCAGCGATCGATCTAAGGCTGCCCATTGAGGAGCAGTACATTATGTCAAAATTGAAATTACGGCGCTAATCGCCTTGGCTATATCCGGCTTAAAATCGATTAAAGTCAAACTGCTCGTGCCGATCGCCGTATTTACGGTGGCAACCGCTGTTTTTAACGCTACCTACTATCCGGCCATCGAGCTCGAACGCATCGGTGCACAATTCCGCGAAAAGCTGGATGCCACGCTCAATACGCTGGTACTCGGACTCGAGATCTCCTTTAGTTCTGGCAACCTGGGTGGGGCCCGCCAGACGGCGGAGATGCTCAAACAAGACCGCGATCTGGCCCTGTTAGTCGTCTGGGACGATTCCCAAAATGAGTTACTCAGACACGGTTCGGCCACCGTACCCGCCGCCAGACTGGCGGCGCTGCCCCTGCGCACACTGCGGGAAGTCGACGGTCATATGCTGCTCAAAGACGAGATCATCGTCGACGGCGAGGTCTTCGGCACAGCCATCGTGGGATTGAGCATAGCTGAGCGCGAAGCAGCCGAGCTGCGCAGTTGGCGGGTCGCGTTACTTACGACAGTTGCACTCGTCAGCGTAGGGGTGCTGCTATTGCTGCTGGTCAATAGCATCACCCGGCCCATACTGCAGATCACCCACACGGCCCAAGCCATCGCCAAGGGTGACCTCGACCAACGACTGTCCATCCACCGCAACGACGAGATCGGCCAACTCGCCGGAGCTTTCGGTCAGTTGGTCGATTATATCCGCGGCATCTCCGTTGCCGCCGACCAGTTGAGCCAAGGCAATCTGCGGGTGAAAGTGAATATTCGCTCCGAGGCCGACGTGTTGTCGCGGAGTTTCGCGCAATTGGCAGAGAGCCTGCAATCGGTCTTTGTCCGCCTATCACAGCATTCCTCTGCCCTATATGACGCCTCGCATAGTACGTCCGCCGTGTCGGAGGAAACCGCCGCCAATCTGCACAGCGTCACCGAGCGCGTCGACACGGTCGCAAATTCTGCCTATCAGATGAGCAGCGATATGGACCGGGTGAAGGAGTTGGCACAGCGGGCCGACAGCACCTTGGGAGGCCTGTCCGACAACACCCAGTCGATGCTCTCTACCATCGGTGATATCGCCAACACCACGGCAGAGACCATTTCGACGACGAATAGTGCGGTGCAGACGGTGGCACAATCCGCGAAGATGATCGACGAATTGGGCCAGTCCGCCAACGAGATCGGCAAAGTCGTCGAGGTCATCGTCGAAATCGCCGAACAGACCAAGATGCTGGCCCTGAACGCGACGATCGAGGCGGCGAGCGCGGGCGAGGCGGGCAAAGGGTTCGCCGTAGTCGCCGGCGAGGTTAAGGATCTGGCCCGGCAGACCAGCGAAGCCACCGATGAGATTCGCGGCCGAGTCGAGGCTATTCAGCGATCAACGGCCAATACCGTGGGGCAAATCAATCAGATCCAGAAGGTGATCTCCGACGTCGACAGCCATGTCACGTTGATCTCTAGCGCGGTCAGCGACCAGGAACATACGACGCAGACGATGGCCGACTCGATCGCACAAACGGCGAGCGAAGTCGGCGATATGGCCGAGAATGTGCAACGGGCGACCAAATCTGCCAGCGCCATCGCCGACGATATCGCCGCCGCCAGCGCGTCAAACCACCAGGTGACCGAGGCTATGGGGCAGTTGAGCCAACAGGCGGTAGCACTGGCCGAAATGGGGCAGGAGCTACACGAGACAATCGACATCTACCAATTGGATTAAGTGGTTGATCTGCCCGTCGCGCGAGAAATCCACGACCTGCCAGAACCGCCGCGGCGTCTCGTCGCCCCGGGCAAAGAGGAAATGGTTGATCCAACGGCCAGACAGGCGTTGGGCATTGCCCCGGTCGGGATCCTGGGCGAAACCCGGATCGGCCGGCTGGGCCCAAGACGCGTGCGCCAGGGCGAGGATCGTGCTGCTCCATTGCTTCGAAGGGCTCAACCAGCGGCAGATCTCCAAGCAGTCGGCCCGACCGGGTCCGAAGAGTTAGGAGGGCTGCATGCCCAATGAACATAGCAAGGGCCCGTCCCACCACAGGACGAGCCCTTCCCTGCATCTCTTAGCTTTAGCCGGGGGGCGGTCCACCACCGGGGGGCGGTCCACCACCGGGGGGCGGTCCACCACCGGGGGGCGGTCCACCACCATCAGGGCCGAGATCGGTAAACTCGCCGTTGAGACAGCGTGAGATATAGGGATAGCCTCCGGTGACGACATAGACATACTGCCCGTCGATGGTGGTGCCATTACACTCGTCGAGATCGCCAATCCCTTCGCTGTATTGCCAATCCGAAGTATAGGTCCCATCGGGCGAGGTGCCCGCCAGATCAAAGCTGGTGTTGTCGGGGCCTGAGGGCGTGCAGTTACTGCCGCTGCGCGCAGTCGCCGACAACACATAGCTGGGTCGGTAGTCACCGGATTTCGAGTAATACATCAGAAAGCCATCGGCGGCAAAACCCACGTGCACCAGGTCTTCGTCGGCCGCGTAGGCGTCGACGAGCATCTGCGACACGCCGTGGTAGTGGTATTTGCCGGTCGGCTGTACGTGCGCGTTGTTGAAGTCGAGGCCCAAGTTAAAGAACTCCTGCAGGGCTTCGATGCGGAAGTTCTCGCCGCTCTCACAGGATACCGATTCGCCCGTGCCCGGCTCAAACGGCACGCCATTAACCGCGATCCCCGGCGCCCGTGCGAAGGTGGCGTCACCGGTAAAAGTCGGCTCGGTGGGGAATTCATAACTAAGCGTCTGCGCGCTAATGGTGTTGGGGTTGCCATCGTTGGGGAACGCGCCAGTCGCGTGGTCGGGCAGGGAGTTGGTGTCGATGCTGCGGGTCGCGCCGCCGACGACAACGGAAACCACCGTGCCGTATTCCTCGTCCATACATCGGCAACCGCCGCCTCAGGTGAGGTAGCCAATCTCCGCACAAAGCGATCGCGCAAGCCATCGGCCGGCTCGCCGACCGGCCCAACGCCGTTAGGCCCTGGTCCAAATAGCTTTCGCCCAGGATCGTGGCCTCTCTTTGCAGATGTTGTGCCTATAATGTGGATTGAGGTTGTAGCGATTGATGAACTATCCGGCTGCGCGTTCCAGTACCTCGCCGTTTGCCAGGTGAACCACCGCTTTCCATTTCTGATCATCGTTGCCGATGTCGACCCCCCCGTAGCGCCAGTTGCTCTGGAAGTGTACGGGGAAGGACTCGTCATACGACGTGTAATACAGCTCCCCGTCGCGGTAGAAGTCGACATAACTGATCGTCTCGGGATACAGGCTAGCCAGGCGGATCCAGCGCTGCCCCTCATAGGCCCAGTTCGGCTCCAATCCCTGCAGATAGTACTGGTCTTGCTGCGCAAGCGCGGGCACTTCGATGCCGATCCCCTGCGCCATCCGGTGCGCGAAGAACGTATCCTCACCCTGCATCACAGCCCAGTCGGCCGGCGGCTCCTGCTTCGTCATGTTGTTGTAATAGCCCCACGACGTCCCGGTTTTGTAGGCAACGCCCAGATTGCCCAGCGCCTGCGAGTCCTCGTTGCAGACGATCGGTTTGTTCTGGCCCCAACTCTTAACCTCCTGGACCATGGTATAGTATTTCTGCCGCGTCTGACCATTGCCGTGAATCAGTATATAATCGCTGGCCTCGGCGACTTCCCGGTTGCGATAGCCGCCGCCGCCGCTGCAGCCGACCGCCATGCCGCCGGAGCCCTCCCGCGCGAGGTCAATAAGAGCAGCCATGCCTTCCGGCTCCTGAATGATCGGATGGTGCGAGAAATCACCGATGTTCATTTCATTGGCGATTTCTATCAGCACATTCGTATAGCCGCCTTGTTTCAAAAAGTCGGAGGCTCCAAGCACGGCGTTACGCACCGCGCGCCCGTCCTTGAGCCGCCTGGCTTGGGCGCCATAGAAATAGCTGACGATAACAGCCATGCCCAGTTCGTCGGCGCCTCTAATAAGCGTGTCCATACGTTCGGCGTAAGCGGGGTCAAGCTGGGTCCCGTCCTCGCCAAAGGGGTTGTTGTCGATACTGTGATTCGGAGCCGTGAAGCAAGGGCCGCCACCCTGGAATCCGGTGGTGAAGGCGCGCAGCCCATAACCGTACCATTCGGGCAGCGCGTCAACCAGAGCCTGGGTATGCGCACTCGGGTTCCAGTCGGCGTTTCCCCACCGGGCAAAACGGTCGGGATCGGCCTTGTCATCGAAGATGCCCTGGATGAAACGCGCGTTCATCAACAGGCCGTGCGCTTCGGGTTTGCTCGAACTGATCTCCGAATAGATCAGCGCGCCGTTGATCTCGAAAGATTCGTTTTCGATTGAGATGCTCGTCTTGCCCATGGGGTCCGATCAAATAAGTGAGTGTCAGGTTCTTTTTCGCTCAGGACACCTACCGGATCAGACCCGTGATATAGGCGTGTGTGCGTTTGAGATCCGCGACGACATCGTCCGGCTCAGTCGAACCGACGCATTCCACATACATCGGTCCCCTAAACCCGCCCTCGCGCATTTTGTCGATCACAAAGGGAAAATCGACAAGCCCGTCACCCGCCGTCACCATCACGTCCGGCTGGTCCCCGTCGAGCGAGCAATCCTTGATGATCAGCGTAGAGGTGCGCGACGCGATCTGCTCGACTTCCTCCTCGGGACGGACCTCGCCTTTGGTGTAGTAGATGATATTACCCGGGTCATATGAGATGCGGAATGCGGGGTGCTCGACGCGGTCGTGCAGGTCGACCAGCTCCTGCGCGGTCAGGCTGATTCCGCCGTGCGGCTTGAGCGAGATTCCGATCCCCACGGATTGCGCGTGATCGGCGACGGCGCGCATCAACTTCGGGTAGTCTTCGTATTGCTCTTGCTTGCCCGTTCCCAGCTCGAGAATCCACTGGCACCCGAGCGCCGCCGCGTTGTCGATCAACTGCTTGTAGTCGTCTGTCGCGGCATCGAGTCCCCGTTCGAGGTGTGTCCGTCCCAGGAGCATAGAGGGGATCAGGCCGGCATCCGCTGCCGCTCTGCGGGCCGCAGCAACCTGATCGCTCGAGCTGCTCGAATCGACGGGCATCTCCCTATTGTGCGCGAAGACCGCGACATCCGAATAACCGGCGGTAGCTATGCGCTCGCAGGCCTCGGCGAAGGCCAGTTGGTTATAGGGTCGTGTGGTACTGCCCATGGCATGCTCAGACAAATCGTCCTCCTTTATTTGATCGTGCTACCAGATAGACCGGCTATCAATCTCGTATTAGCTCGCGCTACAACCAGCGGAGTGTTTTTCTCGGCGGCCCACGCGCGATCAGACGTGGAACCTAACCCCCCCAGTCTCCCTTGGCCACTTGTCTGTCTTGGGGATGGCCGTAATATCCGGCCATGGTCCGGTTGTGCTGATCAGAGCAGAGAGGTAGAGCAGATTACTCGGCATTCAGCCCCTCGTCGTAAAGCGTTGCTGGTTGTCCTTGCCCGGATTTTTCAATATTTGCTCAAGGCATACGCCTTGAGCAAAGACGGTCCTCCAGGTTCCTGCGGCGCAAGCGCTCGGCGTATATACGAATGAGCGGGGTCCTCTCCTCACTTATATCTCGAACGCAAGTGCCGCTGAGATCAATACGCTTCATGTGCATTCCGCACCTTGTTTAGCCGATTAACGATCGAGCGATAATCAGGTCTTGGCCGGTTCCAGCACGATGGGATTTTCTTGGTCACCCATGCGCTTTCGCTCGCTGCCCCTGTTGCCCGCGTCACCGTTCCAATAACGTGTATCGGCGGGACAGTAGGAGAAGAGATAAGACCAGCGCGACTTGTCGGTGCTATTCGGTGGACCACCATGGACCATGTAGCCGTGATGCACGGTGCAGTCGCCCGGCTGGTAGTGGAAAGGCGGCGAGAGTTCCAACAAAGACGTCAGATTGGGGAATTGCTCGAGTAAGTCGCCCCGGTCATCGTTGAATACCGCGCCAAGTGGCCCTTCGCGATGTGAGCGGCTGACGAACCGCATGCCCCCCATCTGTGCGGTCACTTGCGCGAGCGCCAGCCAAAACTGGAGCTCGCCGACTCGGTCGGAGCCGTGCTCTGACGAATCCTGGTGATAGGTGGATCCGGCTGCTCCGGGACTCTTCAGCAGCAGGAGGTCATTGCGGTAGCGCAGTGGCACGTCAACGCCCTTGAGCCGCTTCCTGTCTACCATGCGCATCGCATTCTGTGCCATGCGCTGACTGAACATAAACGACCGGTATGGCTCGGCGTCTTCTTCCCGAGCTAGGCAGGCCGGGCCCTCGTCGCCATGGCGTTCGCGCCACGCCTGACCGACGCGCAAGAGCTCCTCCGCAAACTCCGGGGCCACGAGCTGCTTCATCATGACCCACCCGTATTCCTGGTAGAAGGCCACTTCCTCGTCTGTGACCTCCCGGAGCACGGCTTCAATTTCACGCTCCGTCATTGCTTGTCCCACAACCAGTAATCCTCCAGCGTGATAGCCCACATGTTCGCATACGGGCGCAGGTTTTTTTCCGCAACAATTTCGCTGTGTATATAGGAATTATAAAGGGCTTTTTAGAAAGTTCAGTCAAGCGGTTTGCGGGTCTTTTCACCCTCTGGCCTGCTGGGATGCCTGTCTTTGCGCGGGCGCCTCTTTTAGGCTCAGCCGGCCCGATGCACGAAGGGGCTTGTGGTAGGGACAGATAGGCCGCCGGCCCGATACACAAACGGGCTTGTGGTAGGGGCGATAGGCCGCTACAGGTATAGCAACCTGTGCGATTCTTCGCTGAGGCGCGCACGTACATTATCATCGATCATCTCCGCAACGGGCGGGTCCTGTAGGTGATCACGTTTGCAGAAGGCCGTCAGTAGCGTCCAGCGTACGTCGTCGCTGAGGTTTTGCGCGCCACCGTGCCAGGTATGGCCGCCGAAAACAACGACAGAGCCCGCTGGAGCTTCGAGGCGGATTTCGCCGGGAACATCAGCCTTGGGGTCATCGAGTACCTCGCGCGGGTTCTGGCCCGATGTGTGCGATCCGGGTACGAGGCGGGTACCGCCGTTGTGACAGCCGAAATCGACCAGCGTCCACAGCGTGTTGCACCCCGCGGGGTGAGGCCTGCCCAGATCGCGACCGAAGTCCAGGTGCAACGCCTGATGGCCGTACCCTGGCGTGGCAGAACGCGAGCCCATCGAGTGAAATTTCATGTCACCGCCGAGCACGTGGTTAACCGCCGCTAGTACGCGCGGGTGCGTGTATCCGACGTCGAAAACCTCACCGCCGTTGATCAGGTCAAGAACTTTGATCATCTCCGGCTCGATGACGGCTTCGCGCGAATAGTCGCGCTCGGCGGTTTCGGCCAGTTGTTGGATGCGTTCGACGATCGCGCCAACCTGCTTGCTACTAAGCACATCGTGCAGAATCACGAAGCCATCGTTGTCGAGACGGTGCCGTTCGTCGTCGGTCAATCTGTCGTTGTGGTGACTTGCCATCGCAATATTCTTTCGTTGTGTGCAATTCCACGACCGTGATTGAGCGCGTGGCACTTGACCATCCGCGTCGAGCCGTGTGTATTGGAAATATAAAGAGTTTTTTAGGGGGCCGGGTCAAGCCGTATGGGTGTCTTATCGCCCTCTTTGCTGCCGCGTGCACGTCTTTATGCGGCGGCTCTTTTAGGCTCGGCTGGCCCGATGCACGAACCGGCTTGTTTTCGCCTCTAAGGGGCCGGAGGTACCTCTTCGATAGAGATTCTGGTGAAGACCATTTTGCCCGGGGCGAAGAGTACGCAGGTGCCGACAGTGTGCTATGGGCGGGCGGCGGGCACCCCGATCTGTTGTTAAGCGTTGCCTCCCGAGCGCCCTAAGACAAGTCCATCACCCAAGCGTGCAGCGGCGAGGCGATTACCGCAAAGCGTCCGTCGAATACACCGCCCCGCAGGCGGCGCTTGTCCAAGTCGATGGCCCAGCCGCCGTTTTCTTCCGTCCAACGGCCCGTTGTGGCGCCGGGTGGGTAGACCGCAAAGAGGGTTAACCAGCGGCAGGTCCGGGCGCGGAGGCTGACTGTCACATAGCTTTCGTTGCGTTGGCTCATTTCGTCGCCTAGGCGACCCTGGTTAAAAGGGGCTGCATAGGCGTGTTCGGCGCGTTGGTAAACGGGGTCGCCGTCGCTCAGGCATAGGATGCGCGCAACTAATTGCACGCCGTTGTTGTCTACGACAAAGGCGCCTTCAGCATCGGGTGCGCTGCGGTCGGCGGTGTGCCAACGCAGGGCGATTTCTCTTTCTTCATGCAACTCCGCCTCGTCGAGTACCCCGATCACATCGGGCAGCAGATGGATCACGCGGCGCGTTACTTTTTTTACGCCGGCGTAGCAGCCGGTCAAATCCAAAGCCCAACAGCCACCGCGAAAATCATTGAAACGCGCTTCAGTGATTTCCGCCCGGTCTTCTACCGAGCCTAACATCTCCTCGCCGTCAAAACTCAATAGGTTGTGTCCCAGCACGCTGGTGTTGTAGTACTGGTAGCGGTTGGCGCCGAAGAAGTCGGCCGGGTACATCGGCGGTGAGCCCAGGTCTACGATCAGGCGTTGGCCGTAGCCGTCAATGCAGACCTGGCCGGCGTCGTGGTTGCCGTGACCTTCGGCGCCGTGGCCGGCCTTAGAAAAAACCAGCGACGGGGTGACCTTGGCGTCCCAGTTGGCCCGGCTACTGATGCAGCCGCTGTGGGCTGGGAAGGCCGCGCCTCTGGGCAGGTGTTCCTCCGGGAAGACGGGGTCTACACGGTCGTCGTACCACAGCAGTTCCAGCGGCAGGCTTATGGCGTCGTCGCGGCTGGGGTAGGTCAGGTAATACCACTGAAAGAGACCGTCGCCGGTGGCTGCAGCCAGGGCCGCATAGTGGCTGGCGATGGGCGCAGCCTCTAGGTGAGAATCGCCGAATTCGGCCATGCGGCCCGGCGGCGCGGTAAAGTGCATGTACCAGCGGCCGGTTTGCGGGAAGGGCGGTTGCGCCAGCAGGTTTTCGCCACCCGAGACCCAATAGCGGTGGGCCGCAAAGTAGATCAGCGGCAGGCGCGTGGACCCAGCGTAGGAGACGTTCTCGTTGAATTCGCCTTTGGGGCCGTAAATAGACAGGTAGGCGCGCATGCGGTCGAGCGACAGATCGACCAATTCCTGCGCGCGCGGGTGGTCGCTGCCTAAGGCCATGCCGGCCACGCCCAGACCGCCTACCACGCAAGTCTGCCAGTTGTTCTTCTTATGCAACCACCAGGCGTCTTCTGCCACGGATTTCAAATAGCGCTGGATGCCGCAGCGGTCGATGCCAGCGACTAGAATAGAGCGTTCGGCCGTGCTCAATAAGGGGTGCAGCCAGTCGTAGGCCAGGGCCAGGGCTTGGCTGAGTTGGCCGGTGCGCAGGTCGGCGGTGACCATGTGGTGCGCCTGGTCGCGCCATTCGGGCCACTGCTTTTCGTCGAAGAGCACCTGCATTTGCTCCAGCGCCGCTTCTGCATAACGACGATCCTCGGTGATCAGTGCGGCCAGCGCCGATTCCATAACGCGCTCGCCAGCGGCCTGCACGATAACGTAGTCGGGGTTGGCGTGGCGGGTTAAATCTGGATCGCGGTCGGGCAGTGGAGTAGTAGGTAGTAGAGGGGGCGTGTGCAAGTGGGCTTCGGCGCGCTGGTGCAGGCGTTGCCACAGGGCCTGGGCATGGCCGTGGCTGATGCTTTGGCGCAGGTGGGCCAGAGAGCGCAAGCCGGGGGTTTCGTTTTGTGTAACCAGGATGTGCGGGTGCATAGTTTTCCTTAGGGTAGAAATTCACCGGGACGATGCCGCCGGATTGCATTCACCGTCGCAGCAGTCGTCCTGCACCCTCACCGACATATGCATGGCGGTTGGCACCGGGATAGGCGTAGCCATTGATGAATATCCGACGGCTCACGGTCGATGTGTTCAGTCGGCTGCCGTGCAGCGTGTAGGGGCCAAAGACGGCCACATCCCCAGGATCGCCGATTACGGTAACTGCTCCCGAAAGATCGATGCCCTCCGGCCACTCATCCTGGCTCGTGGGCAGACCGAGATGACACTGCTGATTCGAGCCCGGGACGAAGAGCAATGGACCATTGTCCTGTGTCATGCGATCGATCAGCGTCGCCGTCTGCACGAAGCTGCCGCGGCCATTCACATCTTCCCATCGGGCGGTGCCGTAGCCGCGATGGTGGCTGTCCTGGTGCAGCGGAAATTGCACCGTATCCCCGGGCTCCTTGTAATGCACCTGATTGATCAACTGGTTCATCTCGTCACTATCGAGCAGATCAGCAGCGATCGACAGGAGGCGCGGGTCCGCCCCGTACTCGAGCATCACCGGCTCGGCGCCGCCACACCACGAAATGCGCCGAATATGAGCGACCCGTGTGCCGTCGACTTCCACCTGGTCGACAGCGAAGTTCGCGCCCTGGTGCAGCACACTGCCTTCCAGATCTTGCGCCAGTGCCTTGAGCCGTGCACAGGCATCGGACATGGCGGCAATATCCTGCGGGCCAAAAACCTGCCGAAGAATGATAAACCCCTGGTCGTAGAACTGGTCGATCTGTGCTGATGTGAGACGCATAGATATCCTTGTGTGGCGTTTATACGGTATTGCGTCTAATAAAATAGGAGTAGGGATTGCCGCTGAACATCACCATGGGTGTTGAGTAGATCAATTTATTCGATTAAAAGCATGCTAATGAACAACCCCGCGGCAAGCCACGGGGTATCGGGTCGGCTACACGCTAATTTGCGCTGCAAGCAGCGGGGTATCAGACCCTAAAGGACGCAATCAAACGGCCATAATCTCAAGGCTCAATCTCATTAACAATGGGGTCTCTATCAAGCACAAACAAAAGAGGGCACACTCCATCGACTATCTCGGAAGTCCGTGGCCAGGACCACGCAAAACGCGCGCGCGAAGTAGCTCGCCGCCAGAGGCCACAGTATACGGGAATTATAAAGGGCTTTTTAGAAAGTTCAGTCAAGCGGTTTACGCGTGCTTGGACCCTCTTGCCGAGATCGACCTAGTCTGCAGTAAAATAACGAGCCATCACCTCTTGCGGCGGCCACATCTCTACCAGTGCCAAGGCCTCTTGCAAATTCGTCCCCACAAAAGACTGTTCCAACTCTTGCTGTGTCCGTCGCCGCGCCGGCCTTTCGTCGGCATTGGCCACGGCCAATAATACCTGCGCGTTGACGGCGGCCGCTTCGCTCAAGCCGCGGGGATATACCTTGTCGGCGGTGTCGGCGCGCGTGTGGCCGTAGAGGCGAGCGTCCGGGTTGACGGCCTCTCCGCCGACGCCGAGTGTCGGCACGCCTTCGGCATAAAAGGGGAAATGGTCGGAGCCCCAACTCGGCACGCCACAGTCGACAGCAAAGGGCTGCTGCAGGTCTTTAATCTGCACTCGCCGGGCGATCTCTTCCATGCTCGGCACGAGATCTTCCGCGCCGGCGATGGCCAGGCGCGAGGGGCGACCGCCGACATCGTTGTTGATCATGAGGATCGTATCGTCGAGCTCGTCTTGGTGCTGGTGCACATAGGCCCAAGAACCGACGAGACCGGATTCTTCAACGCCAAACGCCACAAAACGCACGCTTCGCTTCAGGTGTTGGCGCACGCCGGCCAGCGCCCTAGCCGCTTCAACTACGGCAACCACACCCGAGGCATTGTCCGTCGCGCCGGGACCGACATGCCAGCTATCGTAGTGGCCGCCGGTGACGAGTACTTCGTGCGGTCTTTCTGTGCCGGTGAGCTGGCCGACGACATTCCAAGACTCTTTGCTTTCGATATGACTCTCAAGCGTCAGACGCAGACGCACCGGGCCACGGCGCTGCTGCAAACGCTTGAGGTATTCGGCGTCTTCAAGACTGATCGAAGCGACCGGCAACCCGCCCAACTGCTGAAAAGCACAAGTGCGCGCCGGCTGTAGCTGACCGGAAAAACTGCGATATTCCAATAGCGCACTTGCGCCATAACGAGCGGCTAGCGGCGTTTTGAGTTGGCGCGCGACGGGGTAATAGGGAGCGGCGACGATGCGGCCCCGCACTTCGTCGGCGCGGGCGGCTAATTCTTCTTCGTCGCAGCGTTCGAGAAATACCACTTCGCCTTCTAAACCCTCTTGCGGCGTAGAGGGCGAGAGCGCACTACTGCGACAGGCCAGTGGTCTGTCGTCTTCGCTGGTAACAAGCAGCTCTTCGCGTTTGGGCTGCCAGGCGCGGTGCCGGAACGATTCTAAGTGAACGTCGTCTAGCCCGTAGCGCGCAAATGTTTTCAGGAGAAAATCGCGGGCGCGTATCTCGCCTTCGCCGCCAGCAACACGCACGCCAATATCATCGGCGAGCACCAGCAGGTTTTCCCAAGCTTCTGAGTTTTGTTCGATGTCGGCGAGCATTTTTTTTTCGGGCATTTCAGATCCTTCGTATTGGAATATTATAGGAAATTCATATATACTGTCTACTTAAGTTATATAGGCCTTCTCTATGCCGAAACCGCACTGAAGTTTTTCAAGAGCAGCCCATTGACGCATGAGTTCCCCTATCTTATTTCTTAAAAGAGCCTCTGTTTTGACGACAAACGTACAGCCCTTAACAGCCACCCCAGCCGACGCACCCACCGAGTATATTCGCCGCCAATACGCAACCGACGGCTTCCTATTGCTTTCTGGTTTGATCAAGGACGAGACGAGCCAGAACGCCCGCCAGTTCTTGTTGCAGCAACCGGGCATGGATGGAGACAGCGCCGCCCTCCACCCCTTAGATCACTATTTGGCCGAGCGGGAACTGGTCGAACATTACGCCCGCCAGGACGAAGTGCTATTGTCCTGTTTCAGCGATGCCTTTATCGATATGACCGCGGTCCTAGTGGAGCAGCCCGACCTACATCGCCCGGATGGCGTGCAGACGCAGAGTCTATTGACCGCGTCGCGCGACTGGACCCTGCCATCACCCCATATAGACGGTATCCCGAAAGAGAACAGGCACCGCACCTTTCCCGGCCCCTACCAGATTGCTTTTATCCTCTATTTGAGCGATGTAGAAAACCGCGGTGGCGGCACGATTGGCTGGCCCGGCTCGCAGCATGCCGTGCGGAAAAAAGCGCAGTCCGACCCCGTGCAGTACGAGTATTTATATGACCTAAACAAAGAAGTACCGGGTTTGGATCTCGGCGAACCGGTCGAATTGCTGCCCAAGCGGGGGGACATACTCTTTTTCCAAAACCTGTGGGTACACGGCGCGACGTTTAATATACGGCCCGAACCACGGCTGGCGATTCGGCCGCTTTGTTCCTGCGATGCGTGCAATACGCGCTGGTACAAACGAGACGGCTGGAGTTTCTGGCAACCCTAATAGCAGCGAGTTGTGATCGCCGGCAGCGACTTCCAACGCTTATTGAGCTTGATCCTGCCAATCCACCTCACCCCCTTTAAACTGAGCCATATCGCCGGCTCAAAGGGCGATCTGCGAATGGAAGCCTTCTGCGTCCACAGACCATCTCAGATATCGACTTCGATATATCCGCTCAACAATGCAGCATGCTCGGCAGATGGTGGTTGCGGAGTATCACCACTTCGCATTGATTCTCAAATACATTAGCCAGAAAAAAGTAGCAGGAGACGGGAATGAATTTTACTGCACTCAACATGCGCAAAGCCATCATCGGCATCGCCGCGGCAACTATGCTCGGCTGCTCGGGCGGATCGGATAGCGGCCCGAGATTTCTCAGCGTCGGCACCGCACCACCGGGCGGCGCGTTCTTCGTCGTCGGCGGCGCAATCGCCCAAGTGGTCGATGAAAACACCAAGACCGCAGGATGGCAGGTCTCCTCCGAAGCCACCAAGGGCACGCAGGAAAATATCCACCGGCTCGCCAAAGATGAGCTGGATTTCGCGCTCGCCAATGCGGCGATCTCCTACTTCGCGGTGCGCGGAGAAGGAAAATGGGAAGGGAAACAGGAGATCCGTGCCGTCATGACGCTCGCTCCCAATGTCGCACTCTTTATCACCCCCCGAAACTCGGGTGTGAATACGCTGGCCGACCTCAAGGGCAAACGCGTCATCGTCGGCCCGGCGGGCGCCGGTTTCGACTACTTCCTGCGGCCGATCCTCCAGGCGCACGGCGTCACCTACGATGACTTCACGCCGCTGCACAACACCCAGGCGGGTTCGGTCGACATGCTGTCCGACAGATCGGCCGCGGCCGCTTTCCTAGGTGGCGCGGTCCCGACCGCGTCGATCATGCAGGCGTCCGCGTCGCAGGACATCTATTTCGTCCCATTTGACGCGACGGCGAAAGCCAGCCTGTTCGAGCAATATCCATTCTTCTCCCCGGCCAAGATCCCCGCCGGCACCTATCGCGGACAGACGGAGGAATTTGCCGGCATGAACGTGGGCAACATGCACCTCATCACGCGGGCGAGCCTGGATGAGGAGACGGTATACGCGTTCACCAAAGCACTCTACGAGCATAGGGCAGAGGTCGTCAAGAAGCACCCAGCCGGACGTGCCATCAACCCGAAGAATATCGTCCGCGACACCGGCACGTCTTTCCATCCGGGCGCGATCCGCTATTACAAAGAGATCGGCATCTGGCCGGACGCGTAAACCTTGAAAGACCTGACATCATCTGACAGGCCGGATACGCCGATCACCATCGTGTCCGTTCTGCTTTCCATCTTCGTTCTATCCGAGGTCAATTACCCCTTTCTCACGCCGCACTCGCAGCTGGCGGTATTCGGGGGACTTGGATTGATGCTCATCTTCCTCGGGTCAGATGCCGGGCCCCACATCCGCCGCACGACCGCGTTGCTCACCGGGTTGTGCTTCGGCTTTATCCTCATCCAGAACGAAGCGCTCTTCAGTCAACTGTGGATCGATCAGCGCTCGCTCGGTGAGCGCGCGGGCCAGGAAACGACGGCCGATTACCTGATCGGGCTCGTCATCCTGCTCCTGATACTGGAAGCGACTCGCCGGACGATCGGCAACACCCTACCGATTATAGCGCTCACCTTCATCGCCTACGCGGCATTCGGACCCTACGTACCCGATTGGCTTTTCCCGCATCGGGGCTACGGCTGGGACCGCATCGTCAGTCAGACGGTGCTGCATTCGCAGGGCGTCTTCGGCATCGCCCTGCGCGTAATGCTCACCTATGTGTTCCTGTTCGTCCTGTTCGGAGCCGTGCTCGAAAAAACCGGGGCGACCGACTTCATCATTGCGTTCGCGATGCGGCTCTTCCGGTCAAAGCGCGGAGCTCCGGCCAAAGTCGCCGTTATCAGCAGCGGTCTCATGGGCTCCCTTTCGGGCAGTGCCGTCGCCAACACCGCCACCACCGGCACGTTCACGATCCCGCTGATGCGGGCAGCGGGGTTCAAACGGGAGCACGCGGCCGGCATCGAGGCCGCGGCCAGTTCCGGCGGCGCCCTCGTACCCCCGATCATGGGCGCGGGCGCCTATATGATGTTGGAGATCGTCGACCCGCCCGTGACCTATCTGCAGATCATCACGGCCGCCATCATCCCGGCAATCCTCTACTACACCTCGCTGCTGCTGATCGTGCATCTGCAGAACACCACAGCGACCGAAACGCCAACGGCGCAGTCGGATATCCCGCTGTCAAAGCCCGCCGGATTCCTCTGCGCCACCGCGTTCGCCTCCCTGATTCTGTTTCTGGTCGTCGGCTTTACGCCCTTCCGCGCCGTCTCGTTGAGCCTGCTATTGGTGCTGATACAGGCCGCGCTGCACCCGGACACGCGTATCGGCACACGCGACCTCGTCGCCATCTGCAAACGCACGGCATCCGCCGGCGTATCGCTCATCGCCGCCGCCGCCTGCGTCGGGATCATCATCGGCGTCGTCACCCTGACCGGCATCGGGTCCCGCATGCCGGGGGTCCTAGTCCCGCTCGCACAGAGCAACCTGCCCCTGGCGCTGATCCTGCTGATGGTGTCGACGATTATCTTAGGGATGGGGCTGCCGTCGGCGGTCTGCTACCTGCTCATGGCGACACTTGTCGGTCCGATCCTCGACGACCTCGGGCTCGTCCCTCTGGCGGCGCATATGTTCATTTTTTATTTCGGCATGATGTCGATGGTCACGCCACCGGTCGCGCTCGCGGCCTACACCGCCAGTGCCATCGCCGGAGCGGGTGTCATGCAGTCCGGGTTGGCGGCGTTTCGCTTCGCGTTAATCGGCTTCGCCCTTCCATACTGCTTCGTCCTAAACCCAGAGCTTCTACTGCTCTCCCCGGACGGCGGCGAACTCGTCTTGTCCGCCGTATTCGCCGCGGTCGCGTGCACACTCTTAGGGATCGTCCCGCTTGCGGGCGGGGTAACGGGGCAACTGCGGGGAAGCCTGCACCTACTGCTGCGTCTGCCCTTGCTCTTGGCCAGCGGGCTGCTACTCTTTGCAAGAAACATGCCGAACACGTGGGTGGCCTTGATCGTCGGAATCGCTCTGACAGCCGCCATCGCCCTCATACCTTCGCGATGGAGAAAGAACGTTTGAGCAGGGAAATCACCGGCTTAACGTGAGCCGATGGGAGTTGCTACACTAGTCTCTTGCAGTCGTCGACCTTCTTGAAATACCCGCTGTATGGGGCCGTTCTACCCCGCCGGCCAAATCCGCAACAAGCGCTTCACAGATTCTTCTTTTTCTTTTGGGGAGCCATCCTGACGGCCACTTCTTCTTCGACTTGCTTGTGATCGATCTTGCCGGTCCATTGGGCAACGATTTGGCCGTTGGGGTCAATAAGAAATGCGGCTGGCAATACCTTGACGTTGAACATATGCCATGCGGGCTCTTCTTTCGCGTCGGAGAAAATCGGATAGGAAACATCGACCTTTTTGACAAAGCGCTTGATCTTCTTGATCCTGGCCTTGTCATCGTCGATGGAAACACCCAGTACTACTAAACCTGTATCGGCATAGGCCTCGTAGAGTTTTTGCAACTTGGGCATCATCTTGATACAGGGCTTGCACCAAGTCGCCCAAAAATCCAATAACACCCATTGGCCCTTATAATCCTGCAACGTCACGCTCTCCCCCGCCAAGGTCTCAACGACCATCGCCGGCGCCGGCCGCGGCAGTTTCGGCGGCAAATAGCCCGCCGGATCTGCATCAAATTCTTCCTTGCAACCTGCCGAGCAAAAATAATAGGCCTTGCCCTCGTGGTCACTGTGGGCATTTACCTTTTCAAATTCGCTTTCCCCGCTTTTTAACGCGCAGACGACACACAGCGCTTTTTCGGGCAAGGGCGCTTCATCTGCTGGCAGCAGCGAGGGGGCCAGAAAAAATGTGGCAAGTATCAAGTGAAAATAAAACAAAATGCCTCCTGGTTAGAATCCGACAAAAAAGGCTACGCCCGGCTTTTCGAGCCATACATACATAAGGCTGAAGCCGTATTGGGCGGCAAAATAATTGAGCAGCAGATGGCTGCGATCTCCATCGTACATGGGCCGAACAGAAAAGCCTTTGCCCAGCTCAATGCCAAAACCTACCGGCAGGTTAAAACCATCGTCCCATTCGGTGAAGTTCAAGCTTCCGTAAAGAGACATGCGCAAGATCGGTATGTATTTGCTCACCGTAGCGTAGTACGCCTGCTGGCCCGCCGGCGAACCAATACGATCCGAACTGGTGCCGATAAATAGCGCGGGCGCCGTTTCGGTCTCCGTGAGTACGAAGAAGGTAAACAGCGGGCCTAACTCTTCGGCTTTGGGATTAAATTCCAGCCCGGCTTGCAATCTGCGGTGAATGCGGTAATTGGCCGTAAAACGCCATCGAGGCCGCTCTAACTGCGTATCGACAAACCGTCCTGAAATCGTCCACTTCGTATCAATGCCGCTCCCCCGGAGCGGTGCGCCTTCGCCGGGTCAGCCCACTCAGGTAGGCGCCTGCGAAAACTTGGGCCGCTTGCTTTGGGTGGAGTCGGTCTGCGCCTGCTCAGAAAACCCCGACGCGACATCACCGAATAAAACCGCGAATAAAGAAAATAGTACGGTGTTGATCTTCATTGCCCTCTGCTCCGAATGGGTTTGCTAACTACAACTTCACCACGCCCTTGATATACCCGTCTACCTGCCCGGCGACCACCTCCTGCATAAACACTGAGGGTATTCACTCAAAGAGACTACGTGCGTCACCAACCGCCTGAGATCTATGGTACCTTTCTCAAGCAGGCGACCCGCTGCCCTACTGCAAAACCCTCGACACCCGGCCCCAACTTGGCGACATAACCCACGCCCTCGTGCCCGGGCGGAGCGGCAAAGGGCGCATCTGATCCCGTCTTAAAGGCCTGTATATCCCAGGCGCAAATACCGCAAGCCGCGACCTCTACCTGCACCTGACCGGGCCCGGGGCCACCCACCTCACAATATCGGTCAATTCGGCCCCGCCGCCAGCCATATAGCGCAAACTACTAACTCTCATACCCTCTCCTCTCCTATCCTATTATCCCTTACCGCGATCGACCCGGCACCTCAATCCACCCCGCCGCATCATCCCTCCCACTTCTTCGAAAAGCACCCGAGCGCATCAAACACGACCGTTCTTTTTTTGGTAATCATCGATAATAACCCGATAGTTCTCGCGTATTTCACCATACCGGTCCTCCGGTCGCGCGAATTCAAACGCCAGCGACTCCTCCAGGTTGACTTGCAGCTCGCCGCTGATCTCGCGGCTGGAATAGGCGATGGTCACGCTTTCGATCTGGTCGCCGTTGGGCGCGGTTATAAAATGACCCGGTCCGGAATACACGCCCTCCAGGGTCAAGGCTCCCACGACCAAACCCGTTTCCTCCAACACCTCGCGCCGAGCAGCTTGTTCTGCCGACTCGCCCAATTCCATCAATCCGCCCGGCAGCCCCCATTGCCCGTAGGGAAATCTTCGCTGTTCGAGCAAAATCCTATCCTCGTCATCGCTGATGATCACGACGGCCCCCACCAGAATCAACGGTCGGGTGCCAACTAGCGCGCGTATCTCTTTGACATATTCCACGAACGATTAAGCCTTTCGATCACTGTAGCGCAAACCACATGGCCTTGCGGTGGACGTTGACGGAAAACGGCATACGAATAAAGAATTCATATCAAGAGCAACGAGGTAGATCAATCTCATCATAGCACCAAGCGGTCTGGGATAAGCGCGCAATGCACGCCTAACCGCCGGCGGATTGCTGGCGTTAAGGAGTCAGCGATTTCATATTGCGGTGCCGTATTGCGACAGCTGTAGCCGAGGTGAATCACCCGTCTGGACGCCGTCGAATAGTTGGCTCGCCCCCCATGCCAGGTATCCCCGTGAAGAAAGATGGCAGTACCGGCCGGACAGACGGCGTAGATCTCACCAGCGACCGGTTCCCTGGCGTCGGCTACTATGTCGCGGGGATGGGGTTTTTTCTGCGAGCCCGGGACCAAGCGGGTGGCTCCATTCTGTTCGGTCATCGCATCAATGGCCCACACCACATTGAGGTAGGCCTTACAATCTGGAAAAAAGGATCGATCCGCGTGAATCGCCTGATGCGGACGCTGATCTCCAGGTATGGGGTCGTGAAAGTTCATGGCCTGCCAACGCATGTCCTCGCCAATTGCCCGCCTGGCGACTTCCAGCGCGATCGGTTCGACAGCCAGTTGCTCTAACGCACGGCCCTTGCCAATGAGATTGCACAATCGGCGGACACCCTGGATATCCGCCCCCTCAGACCCCGCCATAGCGCCCTCCAACTCATATCGCTGTTCCAGCGTTTCCCGCAGCACCTGCAAGCGTTGCACGGACAGCACGCTTTCGACAATCAAGTAGCCGTGTCGCAGAAAAAAATCCCATTGTCGCACGGAGATCAACTCAACCATACAAAACTCCGTCCCCGTCTTGAAGACGGATTTCAAAGGTGTTCTCGCCCAGCCTTTAGGCGAATTCCGTAGAAAGCTGGAAGCTGCGCACAGGACAGGCGTCGCCAGTGGGGATTTTAGCCTCTGGGTTGTGTTGGTAGCGATCGACCCCGCGGGCCATCGAGCTTTCAAAGGTGGCCCAAACGTCAAGGTCAGCTTTGACTTCGGTGGGGCTGAAGCGCATCGTCAGCACGGCGCGCGGCGTGTCGGCTTGGTTCGGGCCGGAGCCGTGGGCCAGGGCTTCGTCGTGCAGCGAGATTTCACCGGTCTTCAGCTCCAGAGTCACCGCCTGGCTCAAATCGACTTTATCGGCGTCAATCTCCTGCCCCAACATATACTCTTTACCGGACACATCATGATGCGGAATCTGCCCGGAACGATGGCTACCGGCAAGGACCTGCATGGCCCCATTGTCTTTAGTACCGTCGTAGAAGGCCAGCGAGGCCGTGACGGTTTTCCTCGGCGATAGCGGCCAGTATTGCGAGTCCTGATGCCAGGGCACTAAGTTGCCTTCGCCGGGGTATTTGACGAAAAATCCGCCACCCCACTGGAAAAAATCGGGGCCGATCAAATCTTCCACATAATCGAGAATCGCCGGAGTCCGGGCCAGGTCGTAGATCCAACGATTGGCTTTGTGCCACATATTGACCGAGCTGATGGGCACGTCGGAAGGCATCAACGCTTCGAGTTCGTGCAGGCGCTTTTGCAGTTGGCGGGCGGCCCCCTGGTCGAATACCGGCAGGGCCTGCAAATAACCCGCTTCGTCAAATTGTTTTATATCGGCCGGCCTCAGGCGTCTGGCGGCGGCGCTAATGGGTAGGTTTTCCATGGCGTGTTTACCTTGTTTTTTTGCAAAGAATGGGTGAGGGCATAATCGGCTAAGCCGCGACGGATACTTTCTTTTGCGTGACCTCTCTTCCCGGCGATCAGTCCTCGACGGGTTCGCGCGGGTAAACAATGGGACACTCTTCGTCACCCAAGCGCTTCCGCTCGCTGCCCCAGTTGCTCGATCGGCCATTCCAGTAGCGGGTGTCGGCGGGGGTATACGAAAAGAGGTAGGACCAGCGCGGCTTATCGGTGCTATTGGCTGGGCCGCCATGGATCGTGAACCCGTGATGCACGGTGCAGTCACCCGGTTGGTAGTGAAAAGGCGGCGAGAGCTCAAGCAGTGATGTCAAATTCGGATACTGTTCAAGCAGGTCGCCCTGGTCGTCGTTGAACACCGCACCAAGCGGCCCTTCGCGATGTGAGCGGCTGACGAAACGCATGGCCCCCATCTCCGGTGTCACTTCCGCCAGCGCCAGCCAGAACTGAAGCTCACCGACTCGATCGGATCCGTGCTCGGACGAGTCCTGGTGATAGGTACCGCTAGCCGCTCCGGGACTCTTCAAGATCACAATGTCGGTGCGGTAGCGAAGCGGGACATCCACGTCCTTAAGCCGCTTCCTGTCCACCAGTCGCGTCGCGTTTTGTGCCATGCGCTCGCTGAGCATAAACGAACGAAACGGCTCGACGCCCTCGATCGCCAGACCTGCGGTTGAATTGCGGCGCCGCTCTCGGTCCTGTTGTTTCAGGTTCCACTCCTGACCAAGGCGCAGGAACTCCGAGGCAAACTCCGGGGCCACGAGTTGCTTCATCATGACCCATCCGTATTCCTGGTAGAAGGCCACCTCTTCGTCTGTAACCTCCCGGAGCACGGCTTCAATCTCGCGCTCCGTCATTGCCTGTCCCATCACTAGTGCTCCTCGGTGTTAACCGCTATGGTACCGTCTAAAACCGGTTGCCCCTCGGGCCGGTATTCGATGCGCCGCATAAAACGCTCGCCAATATCGTAGTCTGGCTGCCCCGAAACAAAACGCCACAACTGCACGCGCTGCATCAATTCATAGCGGTGCTCGTTGCCTTCCCAACCGTGCTGGGTATTGAGAATCTGGCCGATCTCGGGATCATCTAAATCAGAGGCATCGAAGTGGCGCACCTGCGGCCTGGTCGGGTTGAGACGCAGCTTGTACATAAAGCGGTCTTGCTCGGTGTGGTTGCTGCGCGCCCCGTGCCAGACGCGGGTGTTCCAAACATACATTGTCCCAGCCGGACACGTTGCCCAGATCTTGCCGCGCATTTGCTGATAAAAATCAATTTCGCTCGTGCGCACATTGCGAAACTGCGTGCCCGGCACCAGAAATGTTCCGCCCATCTCGTCGGGTGTATCGGTCGGAAAAAACGACAACTGGATATCGAAATAATTGACGCGAAAATCGATGACCGAATCCTGGTGCATGTCTGGTCCTTGCATATGGCCCCCCTTGACCAAGTGCGGGCCGTGATGGTCGTAGAGCGGGTCGGGGCCGAGCAGCGAATGAATCAACCCCTGCACCTGGGGCAACCGGAAGGCCTCCCCCAGCGCCGTGTCCTTGGGCCACGTCTGCTCGAAGGGCGTTCCGACCGCTAAATAGCCTTTATGCTCGCGCATTTCCTCCAGGCAGGCGGCACATAGATCCTTGGGCACCATTTCTTCAAACCGCAAATAACCCGAGGCGACAAAACGCGCCATTTCTTTTGCTGTCAGACGATTACTTTTCATGATCTAGCTCCTCTCAATTAAGAATCATCCCAGTTTGGCAATCCGCCGATTACACCGCTGCCGCATCGCCAATAGCCAGGCCTTGCCGCGCGGGTAGCGCTTCATAGTGATGGGCGCCGAAGCGTGCTGCTCGAGTAGGGTTATGGTCTTGTCGCGCCCCTGGAGCTTTTCGAGCAATTGCAGTGCGCGCTGGTCCTGCAGCGCTTCGCGGAACACCTGGCCGCGGATCGAATCGATCGGCCCGTCTTCGCCCGGATAGACCAAAAACGCGTCCCCCGCCGGAAAAGCCCGCCCCGCATCCGTCTCGACGAAAGGGTCGAGCGGCCGCGTCGAATACTGCGTGAAATAGAAGTTGAACGCCCAGTGCAAAAAACCCGCGAGATCATATCTGTACAGCTGCGCCCCCAGGATGCGGTTGCGCGCAGAGGGCATGCAAAAAAAGCGGTTGGCTACCTGGTCCCACTGCGACACGCAATAGTAGGTCCATAACTTCTCTACCCCCTTTTCGACGAAGGGCTCTATATGGTTGCTGGCCGGAATCGGACAGCGTACCAAACCACGATCATAGTATTCGATATTGGACAGTGCGTCGATGAAGGGGAAGCCCTTGAGGTGCTCGTGCACGATGGCCGCCGCCTGGCTGAAGGCCTCCAGATGATCGATATGCGGCTCGTCCGAAACGTGAAAATAACAGCGCTTATCGATGCCGCGTTTCTTTAGATAACGCACCAGTTGCGGCAAAAACTGATCGAGGAAGTTGCGGTACTGCTTGCCGGCGGCGCGGTCCTTCCAGCCGAAGATCTTGCGCTCGCGCCCGTTGACTGTGGCGACGATCTTAGGGCAGTGCGCCGCCCCCCACTGGGTAAATAGATGCGCCATTTCGAAATAGCGCACACCGCAGCGGTCGGCCATTTTGACCCAGCGGTCGAGGCGGCTGAAGTCAAAGGCGTAGCGATCCCCGTCCTTTTTGACCTGCACCAATTGCACCGTCGGCCGCTCACCGCCAACCTGCGTGTCCAAAGGCGGCGTAAACAACGGCGTCAGCAACAAGTTGACCCCGTGGTCGACGGCGCTGTGCACAAACTGCTCCAGCCGGCGCCAATGCCCCCGGCTCCACGTCGTGTCGCCATAATGGGCCGCGATGCAGTCGGCATGAAACCAGCTGGTGTGGATCAGCCGTTGCGCCGGCAGCACCACGGGCACGACCTCCAACACGAAACGCTCGCTGCCGAGCAGCCGGCCGCCGTGGCCCAAGCGCAGCGCGATCTCATGCCGCCCCTGTACGCTGCGCTTCGGCACTCGGACCTGCACCCACAACGCCCGCCACTGCCCCGGCGGCGCGTCGACTCCGGCGTGCAGTCCGTAGAGCGGGTCGGGATACAGACCCGGCGTCGTCCGCAGTACATCGTCGTCGAAGCGCGCGCCCAAAAACTCAGCCGGCACCAAACCCACCGTGCGCACTTCGATATGGCGCGCAAGAGAAGACGCCACCTCCACCTCTATGCCCTTAACCAATTCCTGCGATCTATAGGCCACCTGAAACGAATACACCTCACCGCGCAAGCAAGACCCCGTCTTAACCGCCGCGTCCTGCAACTCCTCGTCGGCAAATACCTTGCTTAATGAACTCAACAACCGCGTTTCGAACACGATGCTTTCCTCCTAACCACGTTTGGGATATTCCGTTGGAATGTAGAGCCGCCTGATCACTTGGCTTCAACGCCGCGCATTCTTCGCGCGCATTTGGCGATGGCATTCGCTTTTGACATATTTTCCAACCGATCATTGCAACACACGCCTATAACCACACAGACCATTATCTTCCATAGCCTCTATACGCTTGCGACCGCGCTTGATACAAGAGCTGACGGACTGCAGCACCATTTTCCCGACCGGACCTTAGATACGTAAATCACGCTATATTATCCTTCCACCGGCCGAATCCGCAGCGCCAAACCCGGCCGCCCCGGCAACTCAATCGGCTCCTGCCCCTCAAACGTGCCCAGCGTCTCCACCGTCATTTCCCAAGTATCGATGACATCGGCTTCATAGCGCCCTTCTTCGGGTAACCCGTTGCCAAAGCGCTTGGGCTGGTGCTCGCCAAAATAGATCAGCCGATAGTTGCCGCGCCCACCACCCGCCGTGCGGCCCCATGGAAAGCTGCCCGCAAAAGGCTCGATGCCCTCGGCCGGCCCCTCTTCGACGAGGCCGCGCAAAAACTTCAGCCGCGGCCAGCTCTCGCCGACCAATACCCCGCCCTTCGACCACCACAAGATATCTTCCGGATGCTCGTAGGTCTCGCCGTGACCGGCATAACCGCCGTAAACAATGCAGATCCAATAGCGGTGTACCAATTCACGCGCGGTGATATTGCCCCAGTTGCGCAGAATATTGCCTTCGTATTCGCACTCGTCGTCGATCACCGGTTTGCCGTAGGCGGCGCGCCATTCGCGCATCCTCTTCACGTCCCAGTTTTGCACACAGACGTGCGTAACACCCGGCTTGGTATGGTCGTAGTTCATAGTAACATTGCCGTTGTGGATCGAGCGCAGATGATCATAGGGGTCATTCTCCTGTACGATCTCGAAGAAATGGTCCCAGACCTCCATCGGCTTGTCCTTGAGCATAAAGTCGTACTCGTTGGCCAGCGACCACCAGACATGGCGATAGGCGGCAAGACGGGCGACCACGTAGCGCAAATAGGCGTAGTCCTCCTCGTGCTGCATCTTAGCATAGCCCCAGCGATCGTAGGGGTGGAAGAGGATAATATCTGCTTCGATGCCCAGCGCACCGAGTTGTGCCACGCGCTTTTCGAGGTGCTGGAAGAAGGCGATATCGTAGCGAGAGAAATCCCAGCCGGCGCCCTGCTTTTCAAAAGGATAATACGCCGGCTCGTTTTTGTTGAAGATGTAGTCTTTGGGGAAAACGCACATGCGCAACTTGTTAAAGCCGGCAGTCTCCAGCGTCTTAAGCGTCTGCTCTTCCAGCGTGTCGCCCTGGTGAACCCAGGCGTAACAGGTCGTGCCGAAGGAGAAATACGACGTGCCGTCCTCGTAGCCGAAATGATGCTGGTTGCGCACACGCACCGGTCCGTGGTTAGCCGCCGACGGTGTACCGCATTCGAAACTGCCCATCTGCCCGTCGAGCGCGTCGGCATTGCTTTGTGTCTTGTAACTCCACTCGCCTTCGACCGACGGCATAAAGCGTATTTTATACGTGCCGTCACCATCGTAAAAACCCGGTGCTTTGATCGTCGTATCGCCGTTTTTAAACTCCGCGCTCAGTTGCACGTCGACAAAGGGATTGCCCTCTGCCGGCCCTTTTAACTCCACCTCGAACAGGCCCCATTTCTCCACGCTCATTGTGCAAATTCCTTCGCCAGCCGGTCACCGGTCGCCCACCAAGCTTCGATGATCCGGTCGTAATAGGGATGATCCGCGCTCGACGAGCAAGCGGGTGATGCCGGTGCAGATAATGCCAGTGCCGCCAATAATCGAAACGCGCATCTGCCGACCTTTCTATCGCAATATCGGCTACGAAGACGTGTCATGCCTCACGAACCGCGCAGGGCGTGCGCTTCAAATCGCCACCGGTCACCATTACCGCCGGCCCCAACAAAGGCGGCCTGGTCGCCTATCTCTTCGACCCGGACGGTTATATGCTCGAACTCTTCCAGCCCTCCGAATAATCCGCCGACGCCAGCGCTTAGGCTTCGTACATCACCGGGCAGATCTGCGGATCATCTAAGTGCGCGGTGTAATAGTTGTCGTCGCCCTCTACCGGCTCCACCCGCTCGTCGCGCAGATGCACGGCGAGGCTCCAACGCGGCACACCGGCAACATTGGCGCCGGAGCCATGGAAGGTCAGGCAGTGGTGCACGCTGAGCCCGCCGCATGGCAAGAGCGCCGGCTCCTCCTGCCAATCTTCGTCCGCCGGCACCTCGATGCCTTCGCGCAGCGCCTGTTGGTCCTTGCCGTAAAAATCCCCCTGGCCTAAAAGACCCCAGCGGTGCGACCCACGCACAAAGCGCATCGGTCCCAGCGCATCGGCTACGTCACCCAACGCGATCCACGCGGTAAAAAGCCCTTCGGCCTCCTGCCACATCTTCCAATACTGCCGGTCCTGGTGCCAACCGACATGACCGGCCGCCGCCGTGCCCGGCGGTTTGATCAACAACTGGCTCGCCCATACCTGTATCCGCCGCGACCCCGTCACCTCCGCCACTTGCCGACCGACCTCCGGACACGTCACCAAGCCGTGCAGCCCCTTATCCGAACGATGCGGGTTGTTGATCTTGCACAGTACTGCCGGATCGTAGCCCGGATGCTCGGTCGGTGCCATGCCCATATCGAACACCCCGTCGCGCACCGCCACCATGCCCTGCAACGCGGCTTGCAACACCTCATCTGGCGCGACCTGCTCGGCCACGATACTAAACCCATCTTGTTCATACTGCGCTTGCACCTGTCCCATTGCGACACTCCTTCTACATTATGATGGTGTAGCGTTAGCGTTAGACGCTAACGCTGGGTGTGGGCGGTTCGTTTGCGGGGTGCGTCTCCGGGCGTTTTTAGTCCCCCGAGCTGTCGCCTCTCGGGTCGTCGTCACGACCACTCGCCCCGCACAACCAGGCCCTTTTACCCCGCCACACCCAGAAAAACACCCTGCTTCGCACACCGCAAACGGACTCCGGAAACTCGAGTGGTTTCGGCACTGAGATAAAACACCCAAGCACAATCCCAAAGCAAGCCCATCAACCAAGCACTCGAAATAACAAACCCGACGCTCAAACACAAAGCGAAAAACAAACCAAGATGTCCGAAAAGACAAATGTGTCCGCCATGCCCCACCCAAAAACGGTGGACTACGCAACACATCTATTCTGTTGTAGCAGCCAAATTAGGAATGCGCTTTGCATCGTGTCAAGTTTAAATAGAATAGACGTCCCATCCCTACATTATTATTATCTCATAGCAACGTTTTGTTCGCATTTTTATTCTTTTCGCTACCAAGGTCTTATTACGAATGTACCATCGCTAAGTATCTACGGTCGAGAGTCTACCCTCGACCACCCACCCGCAGATTCACCACCTAGAGGCAAAAAAAGTGCAAGCAGACGCCGTAGTCTTCACCGCCCCCAATACCGTAGAATACGCCCCCGTCACCACCCCCGAGCCAGGCCCCAAAAACCTCGTAGTCCGCACCACCCACTCCTGGATCAGCAACGGTACCGAAGGCTCTTTTTTGCGCGGCGAACGCATCGAAGGCGACACCGCCTACCGCGAAGGCGACCCCTGGCCCTTCCCCATCGTTGCCGGCTACCAAAAAATCGGTCGGGTCGAATGGGTCGGCGAAGAGATCGACGACATCGAAGTCGGCGAAACCGTGTTCTGCACAATGGGTGCCGTCGAGGGCATGTACAAAGAGCGCGGCGGACAGATCTCGCTCTCCGTCACCGGCCGCGACGGCGTCTGGAAATTACCGCCCGACGTCGAGCCGCTGGCCTTCGCCGGTCTGGTGCTCACGCAAGTAGGCTACAACGCCGGCATCCGCCCCGACGTCAATATTGGCGACGGCGCCATTGTCTTCGGCGACGGCATGGTCGGCCACTGGTCCGCGCAGACCTTAGCCTGGCGCGGCGCCGAGGTCTTGCTCGTCGGCCGACATAACGACCGCCTAAAACATTTCGACCGCCCGCCCTACGCGCACATCGTCAACGAGCACGAAGAAGATTGGCGCGAAAAAGCCAAGGCGCTATTCCCACAAGGTGCAAAAATCGCGGTCGACACCGTCGGCTCAATCGCCGCGCTCGAAGCCGTGCAAGCGCTGATGTGCCGCTACGGCCACTTGGTTTCCGCCGGTTTTTACGGCACGCAAGACACGCTGCCTTTGCAACCGCCGCGCTACGGCGAGCACGCCATCCATCTTGTCTCCGGCTGGTCACCCGAGCGCATGGATCAGACGCTGCACCTGATCGCCGCCGGCCATTTGCAAACCCTGCCCTTAATCACGCACCGCTTTCCCGTCGCCGAAGCCGCCAAGGCCTGGGCCTTGATCGAATCGAAATCCGAGCCCGTGCTGGGCGTCATCCTAGAGTGGTAACAACAATGCAAAAAGAAGCCAAGGTCTTACAGATCACCGCGCCCGGCAAAGCCGAATGGCGCGACTTGCCCGTGCTCGACCCGCAAGAAGGCGAGGTGCTCGTCAAAGTCAACGCCATTACCACCTGCCCGCACTGGGATCTGCACATCATCGACGGCGAGCCGATGTTCCCCAACATGAAGATGGAGTACCCCTACACGCCCGGTCAGCCCGGCCACGAGATGGTCGGCGAGGTCGCGGCATTAGGGCCGGGTGTCGAGGGTTTTGCCATCGGGGATCGTGTCGCCGCCTGGCAGGATCGCGGCGGACAAGTGCGTCAGGGCTGTTACGCGCAATACGTGCCCTTCGCCACCAAGAGCCTGCTCAAAGTCCCCGAGCACGTACCCGACGAAAAGGTCGCCTCACTGGAGCTGGCAATGTGCGTGCAGGTCACCTTCGACCAGCTCGAAATATTCGGCGGAGTCAAAGAGCAAAAGGTCGGCGTCTCCGGTCTGGGGCCGGCCGGGCTGATCGCCGCGCAAATGGCCAAAGCCTACGGCGCGCGCGAGGTCGTCGCCTTCGACCCGCTCCCCCAGCGCCGCGCACAAGCCACCGGCCTCGCCACCGCCCTACCACCTGATGCCGACGCCTTCTCCGCCGATCGTTTTGCCGAAGGCGCCTTGGACCTGTCGATCGACTGCACGGGTTTTAAAGGCGCGATCCAATATCTAATGGACCGCACCCGCCGCGCCGTCGCCATCTTCGGCGTCTTGCGCGAAACCATCGAATACGACGCCTCACATCGCAGAGGCGGCCTGGCGCTAATCGGCTACGAGAACCACAACCGCGCCGCCGGTGAACGCGCGCTGGCACTGATCGCCAAGGGCAAACTCGACCTAGAGCAACTGGCCACGCACGCCTTACCCTTTACGCGCTACGCCGAAGGAGTGGAACTGTTGCGGAATAAAGAGGCAACGAAGATTCGCTTTTTGCCCTGGGCGGAGTAGGTCGCTTGCATCGGAAAATAAACGACGATGACTGACATCAGCAGAAAACCAAGCGTCATCCTATTTGATTACTTCAATACGATCGTCAAGAGAGTACATTTCGACCCTGAGGTCGCAGTCAAAGCGCTGCTGCAACTTGCCAACACAACACCCGACGAAATCGCTATTGGCCAGAATGCCCGTTGCAAGAGGTCGACGACGATTGCGGTTTTTCTGCGACGTGGGCTTTATGAAACCCGAACCCGCAATCTACCATCTCGCCTGCGAGCACTTGCAGGTCTCGCCGACAGAAACGCTCTTTGTCGGAGACGGCGGCTCAGACGAGTTCCAGGGCGCCGCCGCCGTCGGTATGCAACCTATTCAGGCCCAATGGTATCTTTCCCGCCAAATAGAATAGCAGCAGACCTCCGATTTGCTTACAATCGACCGAATAGAAGATCTTTATGCGCAACTCGAAAGCCTCTCACCCTAATCTTCATTGTGAGAAAAAGAATATGCAACCATCCGACGAACTCTCATTAAACAACGAGCAGCGCGACGAATGCCTCGCCCAGCTCGATCAAGACGGCCTCGCCGTACTCCCGATAACCCTGCCCGCCGAACTGCTCGACCGGCTCGTGCACTACATCGACATCTACATCGACCGCGTGCGCAACTACGAGCCCGATCTCGCCAACGCCTCGACCGCCCGACACACTTACATGCGCGATTCGATCGCCGAAGACGACCCGGCCTGGCGCGAATTGCTAACCTTCAAACCGTCGTTGCAAATCTGCCACGACGTCTTCGGGCCGATGTTCCATCTGTCACAAGAGATGTGGCGCGTCTACTACGCCGACCCCAAGGCACACAAACAGCCCATCACCGAGGGCTGGCATTCCGACGGCCCGCGGGTCCTGCCCATTTTAGAAGACGGTCGCTGCCCGCTGTACTTCCTGCGCTTCGGCTACCTGCTCGCCGATTCCACCGAAGAAGATGACGGCACAGTAGAATACATCCGCGGCTCGCACAAAAGACCCTGTTACGACGCGCGCACGCCGCCTGGGCCACGCAATAAACGCTTGAGCAACGATAGCTTCTACACCCCCGAACAACAGGCCCAGCTCGACTGGGACACCGGTCGCGTGGCGCTGCGGGGAAAAGCCGGCACGGTCTTTGTCCTGCACAACGCCTTGTGGCACCGCACCTTGGCGCACCACGCCAATAGACCGCGCGCCATCAGCTATTTCCAATACAGCTTAACCATGCTGCGCCCCCTGCGCCGACCGTCCCCTTACGAAGGTGACATGTCCCATCTCAACCCCGAAGAACGCTGGTTATTGGGCGAGCCGAGGGCGGGGATGAATTGGACCGAGGGCGAACCGCACGACTGGGTGCGGATGGGGCGTTTTGGGCGAGAAGTTGATTCTTTGGGTGGGCTGCGCACGAACCAAGAAAGGCCCCGTTGAATGGTGAGGTTTGTGGGCACTGGGTGGGGCTTTTCGAGTAGTGAACAAACGTGTAAATATCGAGGGAGTCGAGAGCGATCGTTTTTGATCGGGGTCATGGCTGGGGATATCGCAGCAAAATTGCACCTACTTTCGCCCCACGAAGCGCAACCGATGCTTATTCTCCAGTTCACCCATAGTTAAACCTATTCTCACCTCGTCACCCGCCAAGCCCCGTCGGCGATTGCCCGTTATACCCCCACCGCTCATCACCACCGATAATCCGCCGCAGAGTCATATCGTCGTAGGACTCGACGATTCCCTTCGGCACCTCACCGCCGTGCCAAACCTCAAACCACGGCGGCACGAAGGCGTAGAACATGACATACCGCTTCTTCTCGCTCAAGATCGGTACCGCCGTGTGCATCAGCGTCTCCGGAAAATAAACCACGCTGCCCCGTGGTGCTTCAATCTGGGCGACCGGACACTGCCGCAGCTCCGATATTCCCGCCCCCTCAAGCTTGTGGGAGCCCTCCAGCACCATCGTGCCACCGTCGTCCGGCCCGATATCTGTGACAGGCACCATGCAGTTGATCAAGATACAATTGGCCAAGCTCGGGTCGTCGTCGTCAACGAATGTCCCCCACTTCGGCCGCATATCCCGATGCCATGCCAGCTTGTCGATATCCATCAGCGCCTGACGGTCTATGTGGCGTTCAGAGTGTGGTTCCTTGATGACCATCCACGTGAACCTGTGGCGTAGTTCCGTGCCCATGAGCTGCCTGCAACCCTCGATAATCGTCGGGTGAAGAAAGCAGTCGCGAAAAATCTGCTGGTGATTAATAAGGCCAAAATTGATAACGAGATCGCCCCCCTTACTATCAGCGGGCTGCGTGGCCGTAAGTTCATCCATCGCCACCCGACAGGCATCCATGAAGTCATCATCGAATACCCCCTCTTGAATAACCCAACCGCGTCTCGAAAAGTCCGTGAGCTGTTCGTGTGTCAACATATCTTATCGATCCCCCGATAACTAAGATTGTAAGATGAGTAGTTCGATAAGTCCCGCATCGCCTACAAGTCAAACGGTCACCGGACGTGGTGCCCTTGCCTTCTTCGCCGCCGTATTGCGTTTTTAGTATAATTAATAGTCAGGACAACAAGACACAGCCCAGAATCTCGAATCGTTCGCAGCAACCAACCTGCTGTATCGCATCACAATATCTACTTCGCGCCTGCGGGCGGCAAGCCAATTTAGCGCGCTCAAGGGGGTGACCGTAAGATGAGATTAGGACCGACAAGTCGCACGGGGTGGTTTGTGGTGGTGGCGATCGTCGCGGCCAACGCGGCGTCTGCCGCGGCGCAGCTGGCGCCCCGGGAAGCCCTCGGCGTGCCCGTACCCGCAGACATGCCACGCCTGGTGCCGTCAGTCAATGAAAAGAGCGCAGAAGGCAAGCTCTTCATCGGCACCAACTCGGGGCCAGGCTATCTGCTAGTCTTCGAGAACGACGGCACCCCCTACTTCTACCGCCAACTCGCATCGCCTACCTACGACTTCAAAATTCAGCCGGCCGGCGTATTGAGCTACTGGGAGGGGCCGCCCCTAAACGGCTGGGTGACGCTGGACCACACGTTTACCCCTATCGATACCCTACGCGGCACCAGCCAGTACGAGACCAACCACCACGGCTTCCAGCTGCTGCCCGACGGCCATGCGCTGTTTATCGTCGACGAGAAACGGCAGAGGGACATGAGCGAAGTGATCTACGGCGGATATCCCGACGCCGTGATCCTGGGGCAGCACGTGCAGGAACTCGACGCCGACGGCAACCTGGTGATGGAGTGGCGCAGCTGGGACCACTTCGAGATCACAGACACATGGCAACGCCTGACGTCCGCCAACATCGACTACGTGCATATGAACTCGGTGGGCGTCGACTTCGACGGACACATTATAGTCTCTAGCCGCCACTTGAACGAATGCACCAAGTTCCACCGGCAGACGGGCAAGATCATCTGGCGGCTCGGCGGCAAAAACAATCAGTTCGAATTCGTCAACGATCCCGGCATGTTTTCTACCCAGCACGACTTCCGCGCCGTGCCCGGCAAGCCGCACCACTACACGCTCTTCGACAACGGGGTGCAGCACGAGCCGCCGCGCTCGCGCGCCGTGGAATATCGTCTCGACCCCAACGCCGGCACGGCGGAAAAGGTATGGGAGTACATTCCCGAGCCCTTTATATTATCGGGCACGATGGGCAGTGTCCAGCGTCTGCCCAACAGCAATACGCTTATCAACTGGGCGCATCCGGGGCTGCCCAAAGTCACCGAAGTCGATCCGTCCGGATCCGTCGTCTATGAAGCCGATCTCGACGACAGCCCCAAGGTGTACCGGGCCTTCCGTTTCCCGCTTGCCGCGGTCGCCCCGGCCCCGCACCTGACGGTCGAACCCGGGCCGGAAGGTGTGCATCTGGTCTTCGAGCGTTTTGGCGCGACCGATGTCGATCACTATCGGGTCTACGGCGGCGGCGGGCGGCGGGCGGACGACCTGATCGCCACGACCAAAGAGCGCTCAATATTCCTCGCGCCGTCCGACCTGTCGGCCTCGGCTCTATACTCGATCAAGATCACGGCCATCGACGAGCAGGGGCGCGAGAGCGCCGAGTCCGCCTTGCACACCTTCGTCAACCACTTCCCCGGGCGCGGCGGCAACCAGATCGTCAACGGAAGCTTTTCCGGCGGTACGGACAACTGGCAGCTGTCGGTCAATGATCCGGCGCGCGCGCAGGTAATAGAACATCCCGAGGGCGGTCTGGCCGTAGAGATAGAGCAGGGCAGTGAAAGTCCCTGGCACGTCACCCTAGAGCAGGAGTCGCTGGGACTGGAGCGCGACGGCGAATACGAGCTTCGTTTTGTGGCCAGCGCCGAGACGGATTATATCATGCAGGTCAGAATTGCGGAACCGTGTCCACCCTGCGTGCACTACACCGACATGGGCTACTTACTGCTCGGCCCACAGCCCGAACGTTTCGCGCACCGTTTTACTATGGAAAAGACGACCACTTTTAGCGCCGAGCTGCACATGCTGCTGGGCTCCGCCGCCACTACGGTATACGTGGATTCGGTGTCGCTTCGACGGCTAGATCAGCAGCCGACTTCGGTCACCGGGCCCAGTGCGCCTGCTGACGCGCCCGGATTCGAAGTGGCGCCGGCCTATCCGAACCCATTCAACGGCAGCACGCGCCTCGCCTTCGCACTGCCGGAAGCCAGCCTGGTTAACCTGGCGGTCTACAATATGCTCGGGCAGCTATCGTTGCGCTTGCCCGAGCAACGCTTTTCCGCCGGCCGCCACGAAATCCGGCTCGATAAGCAACTCGGCGGGTCGGGCGTTTACCTATTGCGCCTAGAGGCGCAATCCGAGTCCGGAGCCCAATTCGTTGCTACGCGGCGAACACTGATGCTCCATTGATACAAGCAATGCTCATTCTTGCCACTACGATTCGCAAAGGAATTTCAATGAAAATGCTGCTTATCACCCTATTGGCACTGACCGCTCACGCCGCGACAGCGCAGCTACCTGCCGACTTCCCCCCGGTCCGCACTGAGGTATTGGGAGAGACCGCCCCAGGCTTCATCTTCCTCAACGTGGCGCAGCCCCACGACGATATTGGCTTCTATATCATGATGCTAAAAAACGACGGCACGCCGTTTTTCTTTAAGGATCTGGTCACCGACTATTCGTCTGACTTCAAGATGCAACCCAATGGTAATCTATCATACGCACAATTCCTCAACCACTACACCTTCACCGGCGGCGGCGATGCGGAGCACGTCGTGCTCGGCCCTGACTTCGAAGTCGTAGATACGTGGTGGATGAAAAATGGCTATACGGCCGAGTCACACGACTTCGTGCTTTTGCCCAACGGTCATGCCCTGATGATCAGCTACCATCTGGAGCCCAGGGATCTGAGCCACCTCGGCGGGCATCCGCGGGCAATGGTCGCCGCCTCCATCATCCAGGAGCAGGACAGCGACCGCAATGTGGTGTTCGAATGGCGTTCCGCCGACCACTTCGAGCTGACCGATGCCGTCGTGGATAATTCCGCGCGCGCCGCGTTCGATCCTGTACACGTCAATTCCGTCGCGCTCGACCACGACGGGCATCTGCTTGCCACATTCAACAGTCTATCGGAGTTGACCAAGATTAACCGCCAGACCGGCGAGATCATCTGGCGATTCGGCGGCAAGAACAACCAATTCACTTTTGAGGGGATTGAGCCGTCGCAACACGCGCGCGGGCTGCACCATATCTCGCGCCTCGATAACGGCAATATTCTATTCTACGACAATACGCCCGTACGCACCGAGCAGACCGCGCGGGCCGTCGAGTACCAGCTCGACGAAGAACGCATGGTGGCCACGCTGGTATGGCAGCACATTCCTGACGAGCCCGTGCTAGGCAATTTTCGCGGCAGCGCACAACGCCTGCCCAACGGCAATACCCTTATCGGCTGGGGCACCGCCAGCAACCGGGGTGGGCCGGTCGCCACCGAAGTCAACGCAGCCGGCGAAGAGGTCTTCCGCCTGTGGTTCGACATCGAAGGGATGTCAAGCTATCGCGCGTTGCGCTTCCCCTACCCACCCACAGTGGCGGCGGTCACTACCGAGTTCGAGCTGCTTACCGACAATATCTACGCCTTCACCCAGGACGGAGTCGCTGTGGGCGCCGAGCTGCGCCTGGGCGAGCTAAGCGGCGATGGCTACAACGAGGTCACTCTGTCGCGTTACGACTACGCCCCGGCAGCGCCCCGGTTCTTCGGCAAGGCGCCGCTAGTGCGGCCCATGCGTTTCGTGCTCGCACAACAGGGCCTTCAGAATTTCTCCGGCGAACTGCGTTTCGACGCCGCCGCGTTGGCGATCCCCAGGCCAGAAGAGGCCGTAGTGCTGCATCGCCGCGTGGAGGGTAGCGGGCTGTTCCTGCCCTTGGCCACCAGCCACAACGCCGTGACCGACCGCCTCGTCGCACAGATATCGCAGCCCGGCGAATTCATCATCGGCCACCCGGACCTGCTCTCGCTCGCGCTGACACCCATATTAGTCGAGCCCGTAGACCGTGCCAGCCTCAACCAGGCCTTGCCCGTCCTGCTGCGCTGGACGCCGCGCGGCTACGTGCGCGACTACGCCCTGCAGGTGGCCCGCGACCGCGAGTTCACCGACTTGCTCGTCGATGCGACAGGCCTGCCCGAAGCCCTGTTTACCCTAGAAAACGTAGACGATCAGACGCAGTACTACTGGCGTGCACGCGTCAGCAACGACGCCGGTGACAGCGACTGGTCCCCGGTGAACAGCTTCACCACAGCCGCCCCATCCATGGCGCTGGTAACCCCACAGGCGGGCGCCCAGTTGCAGCG
>Ga0233433_10000191_pt1 | contig 70317 bp, 59 predicted proteins | sample SI_122_August201_5_FD_179868 | JGI IMG/M metagenome (GOLD analysis project Ga0233433, IMG submission 179868) | Seawater microbial communities from Saanich Inlet, British Columbia, Canada - SI_122_August2016_100_MG | ecosystem: Environmental > Aquatic > Marine > Inlet | place: Canada: British...
TTATGTTACGAGAGATGCCTGGGAAGGGGCAGCGACCAATTCGCTATACAACAATGACGGAACGGGTCACTTTGTGGACGTAGCGACTGCGGCCGGAGTGGATGACCCGGACGATAGTTTTACTGCCGCTTGGGGAGATGTCGATGGCGATGGATGGCTCGACCTTTATGTCGCCGACGGTATAACCGGTAGCGGTGCTGCAAACAAACTTTATATCAACGACGGTAAGGGTAGCTTCGCAGATCAAGCAGTGCTTCGAGCCGCAGCAGACGGTAGCAATTCGCTCGGAGTAGCTTTCGGAGATTACGACGGCAATGGCGACCTCGATCTCTACGTCGCTAATGTCGCCGATCCCAATCGACTATTGCGCAACGACGGAACGCAGTTTAACGATGTCGCCGAAGCGACCGGTGTCAGCCGCCCCATAAATGGCAGCTATGTGCCTTTTTTCTTTGACAGCGACAACGATGGCGACCTTGATCTTTTCGTCTCGGCGATGGCCTACTACGAAGACTTCGTCACATCCGCGACTACCGGTAGTCGCGGGCATCGCAGTAGATCGTACTTATACCTCAACGAAGACAATAGCACATTCCGCGAATATGCCGCGGAGTTAGGGATCGCTCGCGCTTTTGGATCGATGGGCGCTGGATTCGGCGACGTAGACAACGATGGGAATATCGACATTTACCTAGCTAACGGCGGGCCTATCATGCCACGCTTCGAGCCGAATGCACTTTTTGTTCGCCGCAATGACGGCTACGTCGACGTAGCCGCAGACGCTGGTGTCGACAATCTCGGCAAAGGACATGGTGTAGCCTTTGCTGACTACGATGCCGATGGCGATCTCGATCTCTATGTTGGCCACGGTGGCCACTATCCGGGTGACCTGTGGAAAAATAGTCTTTATCGCAATGAGGGCACTCAAGCCCAATGGATCCACATCGTCCTTACAGGCCACCCACCGAACCACAACGCCATCGGCGCTCAAGCCCGGATATACAGCGGTGATCGGTCACAAATCGCGCAGGTTCATAGTGGCGGCGGCTTTGGTTCGACCGATTCTTTCGCACTGGAATTCGGTCTCGGCAACCGTAACCGGGTCGAACGCGTCGAAATACGGTGGCCTTCGGGGCGCAAAGAGCAGTATGGTCCTTTTGATGCCAATCAAGTCATTCGGATTACCGAACCGGAGCAGAAATGAATCGGTGCCTGCCCCACCCATCTCTAATATTGCGTATAGTGCTTATAGGGCTGATGGCCTTGCTACTTTGTGCGACATCTAGTCATCCAGCGCAACCCCCTTTTACAGACCAAACCGCAGCAGCGGGGATCGCATACTACAACACCTGCGGTGATCCTGAAAAACGCTTTATCCTCGAAGCCCACGGTAGTGGCGCGGCCTTCTTTGACGCCGATAACGATGGCGACCTCGATCTCTATATTGCCAATGGCTCAACATTTTCAACATATCTGGAACAATCGGGACCAGGTAATGTACTATATCGTAATACGGGCGAAGGCACCTTCACCGACGCCACTGTGGCCAGCGGCACAGGTCATGCGGGCTGGAGCACCGGAGTAGCCGTAGGGGACATAAATAATGACGGGTATCGCGACCTCTACCTGTCCAACTACGGCTCTAACACACTGTACATGAATGGTGGGGGGAATGGCAATACTTTCACAGACCATACCCAGATAGCTGCCGTAGGCGGAGACGCGTTCAGTGCCAGTGCTGCATTTTTCGATTTCGACCTCGACGGCGACCTTGATCTCTACGTCAGCAATTATGTCGTATTCGATGCTTTAAATCGTCCCGAAAAACCAGCGCTTTGTAGCTTTTACGGCGGCATCAAGGTCTATTGCGGTCCCAAGGGGTTGGTCGGAGCCGCCGACGTGCTGTACCGCAATGAAGGCCATGGACAATACACCGATGTCACCGATCCGTCTGGTGTATCAAAGGCCAATCGGTATTACGGTCTCGGGGTGGTCACAGCAGACTACAACCACGATGGCTTACCCGACCTATTTGTCGCCAATGACGAAACGCCGAATGTGCTATTTCATAACAACGGGGATGGAACCTTTGACGACGTGGCATTGATAGCCGGCGTAGCCTATAACGGCGACGGCGACACCGAAGCCGGCATGGGTGTAGACTTCGGCGATTATGACAATGACGGCGATCCGGACATATACGTAACCCATTTCTTCACCGAAACCAACACGCTATATCGCAATGAGGACGGCACGCGCTTTAGCGATGCCACCACCACGGCTGGCCTCGCGGCCCCCACCATAGATCTGATAGGTTGGGGAACTCGTTTTTTCGACTATAATAACGACGGGCTACTAGATCTATTCGTTGCCAACGGGCACGTCTACCCCCAAGTAGAGCGAGTCGAAACCGGCTCTAACTATCGACAGCCCAACCAGCTATTCGAGAACCACGGCAATGGGCGTTTCAGGCCCGTGGATATCGCAGCCCACCTGCAAGACAAGGTGAGCCGCGGTGCATCCTTCGGAGACTACGATAGCGATGGTGATGTAGATGTATTTGTAACCGAACTGAACGATGGTGCTACGCTATTGCGCAACGAATTGGGACAGGCGAACCACTGGGTTTCCGTGCGCCTGTTTTGCTCGGGTGATAATCGCGACGGCATTGGTTCGCGCATCCATCTACGGGCTGGAGATCAGAGCCAATGGCGCTATGTGAGCGGAGCCGGCAGCTATCTCTCACATAGCGATATAACAGCACATTTTGGTCTCGGAACCGTTCAGGAAATCGACCAACTCGACATCATATGGCCCAACGGAACATCCACTATTCTTCGCAATTTACCCGTCGATAGGATGATCGCTGTGCAGCAGCAAGGCGCGCACTCGATTATAGAAACTGGAGCCAATCCTTTCAAAGCATTTTCGCATTGAACCACATCTGCCAGCCTGCTATTGCTATTGCCGGGAAAGCCGCTCGATCTCTTCTAAGCTCCGCTGCGCCGCTTGAAATGAGGGGTCGATCTGCAAGGTTCGCTGCAATACGGCGACCGCCTCTTTGACCTTGCCGAAACGCAAGTGCAGTTGGGCCAGTTGGTACGACGCTTGAGAATCTCGTGGATTTCTATTGACCCCGCGTTTTAGGGTGACAAGCCTGCCTTCATACTCTTTTAATCCAGCAAAAACTTCCATCAGTTCGCGCCCGTCGGCGGATCGGCCTTGTGCAAAGTAGTGCTGAGCCAAATTGTAATGAGCCGTCGCGTGGGTAGGATCCAGACGAATGGCTTTTTGATAGTAGCCAGCACCCTGATCTGGATAGCCTAGTGCCGCTGTGACCACACCCAATTTTTGGTAAGAATCCGCGTGTGAAGGATTAGCCGATAGCGCACGGTTAAAATATTCTTCGGCCTGTTTCAAGTCATCCGTCTGTTCGCTGATTACACCGAGATCGTGATAGATAAGCGCATCTACCGCATCCAATTCTATCGCGCGGAGATAAGCCGTGCGGGCCCGTTGGTAATCTTGCAGTTTCATATAGCTCTTACCCAAACGCGCATGTATAGGCCCCTCGTTGGGGTGAGCAGCCAGTGCACGCTTATACGTCGCTACCGCCTTGCCTGGGTCTTGCAGCAAATCATACACCGCGCCCAGATTCGCCAGCGCCTGCAGCAAATTGGGTAACAACCTCAGACTCTCTTGGTAATGGGACTCAGCATCACGATATAGTCCCTGCTGTTGATATAGATACCCTAGATTGTAGTGCACCCCACCAAAATTGGGCCGCAACGATAGTGCTTTTTTATAGTCCGACTCAGCTTCGAGAAAACGCCCCAGCCCTTCATAGGCAATCGCACGACCTACCTGCGCCTCAAAAAAATTCGCATCCAGGTCTAATGCTTGATTAAAAAATGGCAATGCTTCCTGCATCCGCTGGCCGGAGACCTCAATCACCGCCAGGCTATTCCACGCCTGTGCTAGACTAGGATCTAATGCCGTAGCCTCGCGATAGCCGTCTACAGCCTCTTGTTGGCGATTTTGTCCAAGCAGTCGGTCCGCTTTTTCTAACGCAGCCCTTGCTTCTTCTTTTTTTTGCTTAGGTTGCCAATAAAGTTGGTAGGCGCCGAACATTGAGGATGCCAATAGCAAGAACACCAGTGCGAGCATATTGCGATTGACACGCTTAGTAGATTCTCGTTTTTTTCGTGTGGAACCCATACCAATCAAATCGTTCGAGGAAAACAAGTAGCATAACCCTATGGCCCCTAAAAATCACATGCCTTCAAGCCACAACTCAGCCCAGCACCCGTTAGTCGAGCAAAACACAAAACTAAAGCGTGGCACCATCCCGGTGAATAATATGATAACATTCGGACTGGATCAACCTCTATGGGCCAATCGTTTATCTTTTAGCCAAAGCCAATAAGCAACGTCCCATTAAACCATACCCCCCGAATCCTATATTGGACCTATCACAAGCGCGATCCCAGCCCACTTTCCTATGCACCATTGCGGGCACCTTGTACGCGATCCTAGCATTGCTATCAGCCTGCAGTCCAACTGTTGATAAACCCAGCCCACCTGCAGCTATTACAACAGAACAATATCGACTTAATGCTCGTCAATATCTAGAAAGTAATCGCTATAAAGATGCCGCCTCGGCCGCCAACAGCGGATTGTTACTAGACTCGAGCGATGTTGAACTGCACAATATAGTCGCAACCTGTTTCGCCGCCGAAGGACGTTATACGCTGGCCATCGAATCGTTAGAGAATGCGTTGCACTTGCAACCCACATTCGTCACAGGCCTGCTAAACCTCGGCGGCATCTACACCAAGCTTGGTCAAAACGAACGAGCGACAAATTATCTCTATAAAGCCCGCGAGTTAAACCCTAACAATTCGGGCATACGCCGGCGTTTAGGTGAGGTCTATCTCACCAATTCGCAATATGCTCAAGCAACCCAAGAGTTTGCAGCAGCTCTGCGACTCTTCCCCAAGGATGCGACCCTCTTATACTACCTCGGCCAAAGCCTGGAAGGGGAACTGCGCAACGAAGAAGCCTTGCAATCGCTGCAGCGTGCGACCCTTGTTGATATCGGCTTTACAGACGCCTTCTATCGGCTGGGAATATTGGCGCGAAAACTCGGACGAGAAGAGCTGGCACGGAAAGCACTGGAACAATTTAAGCATCTGCGTTCGATCGGTAAGGGCAAGATCGAGGTACACAAGCAAGTCGAACGTTTGCGCGCCGCCATCCTCAATGCTCCAGAAGAGGCTCAGCACCACTACAATCTCGGCTTGTTGTTTGTTCGCAATGGGTATTTCGCCGAGGCAGAGAGTAAATTCGACCGCGCAATGAGCCTGCAGAGCGGCAATCCAAAATGGCTAAATACCCTAGCCCGCGATCTTGCGGAGCTAAAACAACCCGGAGTAGCGTTGCGTTATGTAGAGGCTGCTCTCGAGCAAGATGCGACATATGTTCCCGCATTGCTTACGGCTGGACAGGTTTCCGGGCAGTTGCAGCGATACAAACAGGCCGTAGCCTATTTTGAGCAGGTGGTCAGCATACGACCAAATGACTCTGAAGGTTGGTATTTTCTTGCGTTGAGCCTTAGCAGTCTCGGTCAAAAAAGTGACGCTACGGCCGCTTTTAAACGCTGCACTGAGGTTGGTGAACCACAAGATCGGTTTAGCAAAAAAGCGATGCTACTACTTAGCGAAATAGATACGTAATTGCCATCGCAACATTGACAAACGCGTTGATCGCCGATCTGCTACGATCTGATTGTTGATTCGCAATCCAGCTCACAACCAAATGCAACATTACATCTCACGAACCTCTTTGGAGACAGTATATGAATCGGCCGCCTTCCCACACTATTACACTTCCAACCAGAACACACGCGCCGCCCACTACGGCAATCCGCCGCTGTGTTTCGGCCTGCCTGGCCAGGAAGGCCCGCCCGTAGTACTCGACGTAGCTACCTGTATTCTCGCCGATTACCAGCGGGGCGAGGAGATCGAGGCCATTGAGCAACAGATCCCCGCGGCCTTCTTCAAGTCCATGGGCTACACCGCTATCGCCACGCTTTTGGTCGGCGCTTTTGTCGGCCAAGGCGCCGACCGCGCGCAAGCGATCCACGAAAAATGGCCTGCCTGCCGCATGGGTAGCTTACGTCATCGTCATGAACCTCGGTCTCTTCGCACCCGTAGCCGACGTGCGCCTCGGCATGGAGCAGATGATCCCGCTACGCGGCTACGACGAAGTAACCCTGCCGGGCACCCCCGAGCATCGCAACGAGGAAGCCTATAGCCGCGACGGCATTCCAATAGCTTTCGAAGACGTCGGACGCTTGGAAGAATGCGGGCGAGAATTCGGCATCGCGGCCCCGTGGCTGGACTGAGTACAAATCAGTAGCTATTTTATTTGGTGTATTCAACCAGCAAGGAGACCCCTATTATGAGCCTGACGCCCGAGCGCCATACCGAGCTCAAGCGCCTCGCCATCCAACTGCGCCGCCATGTCGTCGAATCGGTCCACTACGCCGGCGCCGGCCATCTCGGTGGCCCGATGTCCGCCGCCGACATGCTCGTCGCCCTCTATTTCGAGACACTCAATATCGACCCGCAGAAGCCGCGCGACGAAAACCGCGACCGCTTCATCCTCTCCAAGGGACACTGTTCGATCGGCCTCTACTCGGTCCTCGCACTGCGCGGCTATTTTCCCATCGAGGAACTCAAAACCTTCGACGCCATCGACTCCCGCCTGCAAGGCCACCCCGATATGGGCGTGCTGCCTGGCCTCGACATGTCGACCGGCTCGTTGGGCCAGGGCCTGTCCCCCGGTCTCGGCATGGCGCTGGCGGCGCAGCTCAAAAAACAAAATTTCCACACCTGGGTGATGGTCGGCGACGGCGATTCGCAGGAAGGACAAATTTGGGAAGCGGCCTTCGTCGCTGCCCGCTACCGCCTCGACAACCTCACCGCCATTCTTGACTGGAATGGCCTGCAGCAATATGGCTGGGCCACCGACAAGGGCTACGACGCAAACGACCGCTTGGCCCCGCAGGACAATCCGGCCGAACGCTGGCGTTCCTTCGGCTGGCATACCATCGACGTCGACGGGCACGACTTCGATGCGCTACTCGATGCATTCGCCAAAGCCAAAGCCCATACCGGCCAACCCACCATCGTCATCGCCAAGACCATTAAAGGCAAGGGTATTTCCTATATGGAAAACGACTTTGCCTGGCATTCCAAACCGGTCACCGACGACGACCTCAAACAAGCACAAGACGAACTCGCCGCCCAGGAGGCCGCCCTATGAATCTCTCCGCCACCGGCCAGATGGTCGCGCAACGCGACGCCTTCGGCGACACCCTAGTCGAACTGATCGACCGCGACGAGCGCGTCTACGCCCTCGACGGCGATCTCGCCAATTCAACTAAGGCCGATAAGGTCTCGCGCGAACGACCCGACCGCTTCCTGATGATGGGCATCGCCGAACAAAATATGATGGGCGTCGCCGCCGGTATGGCCACCTGCGGTCTAGTACCGTGGTTGAGCAGCTTCGCCTGTTTTATCGTCAACCGCGACCTCGACCAACTGCGCATCGTAGTCGCCCAACCCAACCTGCCCGTCAAACTCTGCGGCGCCTACTCGGGGCTATTAACCGGCAAGACGGGCAAGACCCACCAAGAAGTCTCCGATATTTCCATTATGCGCGCGATGCCCAATATGACGGTCCTAGCCCCCGCCGACGCTGTTGAAGTAGCCGCGTGCATGCGGGTTGCCAACGACCTACCCGGCCCTGTCTATGTGCGCATGACCCGCGACCCCGAGCCCGTTATTTTTCCTGCCGATTATCAATTTGAGCTCGGCAAGGCGCTCGTCGTGCGCGAAGGCACCGACGTCACACTGATTTCCACCGGCGCGCAAACACCGCGCTGCCTCGATGCCGCCGATACCCTCGCCGGCGAGGGCATTTCGGCCCACGTCCTGCACGTGCCTTCGATCAAACCGCTCGACGAAGAAGCGATCGTCTCCGCCGCACACAAGACGGGCAAAGTCGTCACCGCCGAAGACCATACTATCATCGGCGGCTTGGGCGGCGCCGTCGCCGAGGTGCTCGGTGAGCAACGCCCCACCCCGATGAAGCGGGTCGGTATCCGCGATACCTTTGGCGAATCGGCCACCAATGAGGATCTGTTAGCCAAATACGGACTGACTTCAGACCACGTCGCGCAGGCGGCCCGAGCCCTCCTGGCCTGAAGCCGTCTTGACTATATGTCGGAATAACCGTAATTATTGGTATACAACGCACTTACAATACTTGTGACCATTAGAAGTCAAGTAGCCGTTCATGACGCCACTCACCTGCTTCCTCACAGGTCCTTTGCAATCCGGCGCGACGTATCTCGCCAGCGCCTCTTACCATCGAAATCGATAAGACTATACCACCTCAAGTGCACCTATAGGGTGCGCTTTTTGTTTGGCTTTAAGCGCGCATGACAGGAGAAGAGAAACGGCCTATGAAAGAGGGTTTGCTACAACTTTTGCAGCTCCAAGCAGTCGATAAGGAAGTCTTCACACTAGAAGAGGCCAAAGAGAAGTACCCTGCCGAGATCAGCGAGCGCCAGCGCGAAATAGTAAACGCCCAAGCTCATTTGATCGACCTCGAAGCGACGCTCGAAGAATTGGGGAAAAAACAGCGGCACTGCGAGCGCGAGATCGAGAGCGGCAAGGTCAATCTGAAAGAACACGAAGAGCGCTTCGCCGTCGTCACTACCAACAAGGAATACGACGCGCTGCAAACCGAGATCGAAGCCTGCAAGTCAAGTCTCTCCGAAAACGAGAGCCAGTTGCTAGAGGCGATCGAGGGTATCGAACGGGTTCAAGGACAAATCGGGGAGGAGAAAACCACCTTCGAGGAAATCCGCCAGAGCCAGCAGGAGCGCATCGACGAATTGCAGAGCCAGCTCAACACCATGCAAGAGCAAGTTGACGAGGTCCAGAAGCGCCGTAAAAAGGTCGCCAAAGACATCGAAGCCAGGCTTCTTGCGACCTACGAGCGCAAGAAGGGTCGACGCGGGGTCCGTGTCGCCGCTGTGCGCAAGGGTGCCTGCGGCTGCTGTTTTCATCAAATGCCGGCCCAGATACGCATGGAAGTCCGCAGCGGCGAGCGCGGCGTGCTCTACTGCGAGAGCTGCGGCACGATCATGGCCTGGGACGAGCAATCCAACTGAGAGGGAGTGGGTCGGGCGGGCGCGCTTGCCGGTCTTCGGACCGGCGGTGAGGAAAGTCCGAGCTCCGCAGGACAGGATGCTGGGTAACGCCCAGGGGGGGTGACCCCACAGACAGTGCCACAGAAAATATACCGCCCGGTTTACCCCGGGTAAGGGTGAAATGGTGAGGTAAGAGCTCACCGCGCCTGCGGTGACGTAGGTGGCAGGGAAAACCTCATCCGGAGCAAGGCCAAATAGGGGGAGAGAGGTGGTCCGCCTCGTTATCATTCCCGGGTAGGCCGCACCGAGGCGATCGGGTAACCGTCGCCCCAGATGAATGCCCGCACAACGCGCCGCAAGGCGTGTGGACAGAACTCGGCTTATAGACCCACTCCTTCGCCTCGGGGCCTTGCGGCCCCGAGGCAATCTTTTCCCTTTTCCCAGCCCAACCTACACTGTATTATCAATACCAGGCCGCTTTTCCTGGGAGACCTACCATGCTCCTTCTGCTCATCGCGCTGACCCTAACCGGCGCCACAACCCTCATCGCACAACCCACTTCTTCGGCCTCTCAGGGACACGTGGAAGAGGCCCTGACCCTGGAGGCCGGCGGTTCGCTGATCGAGGGCTATGTCGACTGGACCAAAAACGAGTTGGTCGTCTACGGCGACGCCACCGTGCCCGAGCATATCAGCAACCCCGTGCAACGCCGGCTGCTCGGTTTCCGCGGCGCCAAAGCGGTTGCTTACCGCAACCTGCTCGAAATGATCGGCGAAGTCCAGATCGACAGCGAAACTCGCGTGCAGAATTTTATCGTCACCAGCGATTCTATCGGCGTCAAAGTCCAGGGTCTGGTCCGCGGCGCCCGCATCATCGCCGGTTCGCAAGTCGAAAACGAGGGCCTCTACCGCATCGCGTTGCGCTTGCCGCTCTTGGGCGATTTCGCCGACGCCGTCTTGCCCGAAGTCGCGCGCTTGGCGCCCGACACCTACGATATAGCATTGCCCGCACCGCCCGAGCCAATGGCCGATTCTCTCGATAGTTCGGAAGATATAATGGAAGAAGAAGCGGTCGTCTTCATCCCGCGGGTGCCCTATACCGGCATTCTCGTCGACGCCCGCGGGCTGGACCTGCAACCGAGCATGTCGCCGCGCATCCTCAGCGAGGAAGGCCGCATCATCTACGGCGCCGCTACCGTCGACCGCGACTACGCCACGCAATATGGCATCATCGGTTACGACAAGGATATCGACCGCGCCCTGAAAAGCGACCGGCTCGGCGGCGAAAAGGCCAACCCCTTCGTGGTCAAGGCCACGCGCACCTCCGGGCTCTATTCCGGCGACGCGGTACTCAGTGAGTTCGACGCCACTCGCGTGCTGATGGCCGACTCCGACAGCGACTTCCTGCACGAATGCCGTGTAACCTTCTTGCTCGGCGCCAAACCCGTTAGCTTCGAATCGATGTTTACCGACTCTACTAACACCGACACCACCCTTATTTCAGAGGGAGAAGAGTTTGAGTTTCAAGGAGAAACTGCACCAGGCGACGAACCGCAATAACTCGCTGGTCTGCGTCGGCTTAGACACCGACCCGGCCAAACTGCCCGCTTGCGTGCAAGACAAGGACAACCCGGTCCTCTATTTCAACCAACAGATCATCGACGCCACCGCCGATCTTGTCTGCTGTTACAAACCCAACTTCGCCTTTTACGGCGCGCTCGGCGCCCATGGTTTCACCACCTTACAGCAAACCATGGCGCACGTACCCGACCCGATCCCGGTCCTCGTCGACGCCAAGGTCGGCGACATCGGCAATACAGCCGAGCAATACGCACGCAAATTCTTCGACGTGCTCGGCGCCGACGCGTTGACAGTCACCCCCTATATGGGCACCGACGCCGTCACGCCTTTCACCGCCTACCAGGACTGCACCACTTTCCTGGTCTGCCTGACCTCCAACCCCGGCGCCGACGACTTCGAAAAGCAGCCAATGGGCGACCGACCGCTCTACGAACACGTCATCGCCAAAGCCCACGAGTGGAATACCGACGACAATATCGGCCTCGTCATCGGCGGCACCCAACCCGAGCACTTCGCCAGCGTCCGCGCGCTGGCGCCCGACATGCCTTTCTTAATTCCCGGCATCGGCGCGCAAGGCGGCGATATAGAGACAGCGGTCAAAAATGGCCAGGACGAGCAAGGAGCCGGCATCCTACTCAACTCATCGCGCGGCATCCTCTACGCCTCCTCCGGCGAAGACTTCGCCGAAGCCGCACGAACCGCCACGCTCGAACTACGCGACGCAATCAACGAGCACCGCAACGTCTGAAGATCTGCGGTCTACTGTTGCGATTGTTCGCGACTACCTCTATTTTTTGAATTGGATTTTCGGGGTGTGGCGCAGCCCGGCTAGCGCACCTGCTTTGGGAGCAGGGGGTCCTCGGTTCGAATCCGAGCACCCCGACCATAAATAAGAACGGGTTACGACAACAGCGTCGTAGCCCGTTTTTGTTTGCTGACGTGGTGGTGACGCAAGCGAACGGCGCGCCCAATTAGATCAGCAGAAGACACTGTACATAAAATGGTATGGTGTCCGCGCTTATTTGCGCAACAGCATTTTGTAGGCCTGCACGATCTGACCGTCGGCAATCAGGCGATAAAAATAGAGCCCCGAAGGCTGCCCAACCCCATCAAACCGGCACCGAGAATTTTCCGCCACGTGAAAATCGCTTATCGGGGCGGCTATCTCTTGACCGAAAACATTGTATACCTTCAGGCTCACCCTACTAGTCTGGCCGACTCGATCTGTAATGTAGTTGCAGGATTAAACGGATTAGGGTAGTTCTATGCGAGTGCAAAGCTCAAAGCATCTGCACGGTCTTCGGATTCAACATTGGTAGAAATGGCGCCGGTATCACAGCCAAATCACCATTCGCGTCAAACCGGTCCGACCACTTGCCGTCGATATACACATTGGCACCCGTTTCGGTAAAACCATTGTTCCCAGAGTCGAGTTTAATGTCGAATTCGGTTTGGGTTATGACAGCCTGCACCCCCCCGCCTGACGTGCGTTCGCCGCGGCTGTCAAAAACCGGTGGATCCAGAAAATAACTGTTTGCCGTTATTCTCCGCCTGTGTAAAGTTAACAAAGGACGTATCGATATCGCCTGCCAGCACAAGCCCGTCGTCAAAACGTGAATCGAAGGATTGAATACTGCGTATGCACTGTGCTATCACCGACGGCATGCGTTCCTCGGTTATTTTCGGGTCACCGTAAACGAAATCTGAACAGCACTCAGGTATATTCCTTATATGACTTCTCCTACGCGATAACAAAATTCGTGTATATCGACGAAACTCATGAAAAGCGGATGCCTTTTCAAGGCATCGGTTGAACATAGGAGGTTATGATGAGAAAAATTGCGATGTTACTAGTTCTGATTCTAATGGGGTCGACGGCCTATGTACAGGCACAAGGTCGCGGTGGTGGTCGGAGCGGAGGCATGCCATTAGCCTCACTGGAACGCGATTGGGCCGTGCTCAGTTTCGAGCTCGATCTAAAGGGTGACCAGATGCTGGCGCTGAAGCTGGCCTATAAAGATGCCTGGAATCAGCGCAAGGAATTATTGCAATCGTCGAGTTCCGATCCCTCGGCTATGCGCGAAGCGGCAAGCACGCTGCAGGTCGATTTAGACCGGGCTGTAAACAATATCCTCAGTTCCGAGCAGCGCGACCTTTTTAACGGCATCAAAGCCCAGCAAAGCCAAAGTCGCCAGGGCGCCCGCGGCGGCCGCGGGCGATAGATTCGCACGTCTTAATATGCAAGCTTAACAAGTGGAAAATACGCCGAGGAACGCACGAACAGCCAGCCAATGCTATTGGCCAACCCAGCGGAACACCCTCTCATGATGGGCCTACTAATCCGCAAGGAAGTACTGACGCACCTGCTCAGTTACCGCTTCATCCTGACGTTCTCGCTATTCTTCGTGCTGGTGGTCAGCTCGGTGCAGATGATCGCACTGAATTACAGCCGCCAGGTCGAAAACCATGCGGAGACCCGCCGCGCACAGGAGGAACAGCTACGCGAGTCGGGTGATTTCAGACGCATGCGCTGGAGCGGCATCCAGGCAGAAAAAGCCCCCAACCCGCTCAGCATCTTCGCCACTGGCCTGGAGCGCGAAATGTCGCGCTCGATCCGCATTTCCAATTCCCGCGACGTCAAGCTCGGTCGCAATAAATACGCCAACCCGCTCTTCGTGCTGTTCTCGACCCCCGACCTGCTCTATATCGTCAATATCGTCGGCAGCCTGCTCGCCCTGCTCTTCGCCTTCGACGCGATATGTGGAGAGAAAGAAGAAGGCACGCTCCAATTGATGATGGCCAACTCCGTGCCGAGGCATACGATATTGCTGGCGAAGTGGATCGGCGGTTATGCCGTCTTAGTGTTGCCCTTCCTCACTGCGATACTCATCGCTGTACTCTTCGCTCAATTGACCACTTCTCTGAGTTTCACCGGCGCCGAATGGACCGCTTTTTCAATGATGTTGGCGGTGGCAGCGCTCTATTTATCGGTTTTTTTCGCTTTAGGCATGATGATCTCGGCCCTCACCCATAGCGCAAACATTTCGCTGGTCTTCAATTTTCTGATCTGGGTCGTGTTGGTGCTAGTCATCCCCAACACCGCCCCCATCGTCGCCCGAGCGGTTTCTCCGGTGCCTTCCGCCGGGGTCATGGCCAGCAAACGCGAGGCGGTCCAGCGCCAAGTTTGGGGCGAGATGCGGCAAAACAGGCGCAACCAGCGCGATATGTCACGCGAGGAACGCAGACAACAACGCGACGAAATCAGGGCGCGGATCGAGGAAGAGACCGGCAAAATCCTGACCGCCTATATGCGGAAAGTCGATGATCAGATCAGCATGAGCATTCTCCTGGCGCGTATATCGCCTTCGTCCAACTTCGTCTACGCGACCGCCAATATAGCCGGCAGCGGCCTGGACAACTTCGCCTCGATGCGCAACGTCATCGACCGCTACCGAGTCGATTTTATGGAGTGGTGGCAGGCTGAATCACATGCTCGCAGGCAACGGGCTGAAAGCGTAGAAAGCCAAGAGGAACGCCAGGCACTGCGCGATGCCCCAGTCGACCTGGACGATCTGCCACAATTCACCGTGGGACGAGCGGGCTTGGACGAGATACTGGTCAGCGCCCAGACTGACCTGTTGTTGTTATTGCTGCTCAATATGGCCTTTTTCATGGGAGCGTATATGAGCTTCCTGCGCTACGACTTGATGGAATAGGACCGGTTATATGCTCTGGGTAATGATTCGCAAAGAATGCTTGAATAACCTGCTCGAACTACGTTTCTTGGTCTGCGGCGGGCTCTGTATCTTCCTGGCCGTTGTCAGCGTAGTGGTGCTGCGCGCCGACTTGGCCACCAAGCAGGCCGACTACCACAGCAACCGCGAGATCTACCGCACGGAGGCCGAGGAATACGGCGGCTACGAAAACTTGGCGCGGGAGGGCATCCGGGTCGATCGGCCGCCGCAGAATTTCCAGGTCCTGTTCTACGGCACGGAAAAGACCCTCGACCGCACGGCCGTAGTTTCGCGTGACTTCCTACCCGGGTTCGAAGGCAGCAGCGCCGGCAACCCCATCGTGTTGCTCTTCCCCGCCGCCGATATGCTCTTTATTGTCGGGGTAGTGTTCAGCCTGCTGGCGTTCTTTATCTCTTATGACGCGGTGGCTGGGGAGCGCGAAAGGGGCACGTTAAAATTGCTGATGTCGTACCCGTTGCCGCGCGACACCCTGATCCTGGCCAAGTGGATCGGCGGTTATCTGAGCCTGGCGCTACCCTTCTTGATTGCATTGGGCATTGGCGCCTTATTGATCGGCATATCCGGTGAGATCACGTTCACGACCGAAGACTGGCAAGCCTTTGTCGTATCGGGGTTGGTATCGCTGATCTTGATCGCGGTGATGTTTTCCATCGGCCTCTTTATCTCGGTACTAGTCCGCAACTCCTCTACCGCCCTTATGAGCCTATTGGCCATCTGGGTGCTCTTGGCCTTGATCATACCCAACGCGGGGCCCTATATCGCCGAAGTGGTCGCCCCCATACCCGCTCCGGGTGCAGTCGAACGCCTGATCTCGGAGCGCATCAAAGAAGTCAACGACCAGTTCCGCCAGGAGTGGGGCGGCGGTGGACGGGGCGGAGGTGGACGACGCGGCATGCGCGATATGTCCACCGAGCAGCGAGCCGAGCTATTCCAACAGATGCAGCAGAGAAGAGAAGCGTTGCGCAAGGAAGTTAACAAGGTCACCGAAGAAATTATCCGCGATTACGAACAGCGACTGCGCCATCAAGTCGATATCGCCCGCACGATCACCCGCCTGTCACCCGTCGCCTCCTACGCCTACGCCAATACGGATATTGGCGAGACCGGCGTGCGCCACGAGCGCAATCTGGTCAACGGCCTACGCGCCTATCAACGCCAATTCAGCCGTTATATACTGGAGCAACAAGCGGATGCAGTGGGCTTTGGCGATCAAGAGGACGAGGACTACCGCATCGACGATATGCCCGTTTTCAAGTTGCGCGCTGAAAGTCTCGCGGGCCGACTCACAGCGCGCACTACGGACGTATTGCTGCTCGCCGTCTTCGCCGTGCTGTTTTTTATGGCAGCATTTGTATCGTTTCTGCGGACCGATATCACTTAATGGAACCATTGCCATAGATAGCCACATTAGTTAAACGGAGAGCCACCTCAAACGAATCGACCTGGCCGATTCCCCCTCTCTCCACCCTTTCCCTCGACACCCGCAGCACCGCACTGCGGGCCGCGGGCGCCAAAGCACTGACCGACCGCCTGATCGGCGCAGCGCAGAACTTCGCCGGGGACGAGCCTCAGGGAGACGGATATGACCTGCGTCGTGTTGCGGGTCGAGTACGCTTAAAAAAGCGCTGCACCGGGTGTGGTCCCGACGCAGCGCCATGTATCCATACAGCTTAGTTGGTGCCCCCCATAAGCGAGTCAATACACTACGTGCACGATCTTCTGCATGACCTCATTTTTGGCATTCGCCGGGACCTCGATACGCACCACGTATACGCCCGGCGACACCGTCTGACCGGTCCCTACGCCACCATCCCACGCAAATTTCGCCTCATTGCTCTGGGAGCCGGCATGCTCCAGTTCAGCCACCTGGACCCCATCCAGGGAGAAAACCCGCACCTGTGGTTTCTCGCCAGTTTTCACCACAATAAAACGCAACTCGTAAAGGTCGTTGACCCCATCCTGGTTCGGCGTAAAGATCTCATTGTGGCTGACATTGCGAATCAGCCCTCCGCCCGTAACCGCTTGTGGCACGAAAACCTGGTCGGCCCCGACAAACTCGGGTAGCACCCCTTGCATGTTCTCTTGCTCGGTGGAACTGGACACGAGCGTTTCAAAAACCGTCGGACTCTCGAATACACGCGTCTTAAAAATGATCTCAACCGAGTCGCGCTTTACAGCCTCCTGGGCCAATTGCACCAGCAATGAGTCCCCTTTCAGCAAACTAGTGGCATCGCTTTTCACCCCCCCAACCGTCGCACTTACCAGTTCAGCCTCAGTGCTACCTGGAGGCAGTACGATCAGCACCTGATCGAAACCGACATCCGTGCTACGAAACGACACCGGCTTGATGATATAGCGGAACTCCATCAGCGAGTCCAGCGCCGCCTCCCGCGGGAACACATATCCGCTCAACCCGGAGGTAATAACCGGATCATTAGCGATAAAGGTCAGCGAGCGCAGGGTCGGAAAAACCTCGGGGTCGTCGCTGCTCAGCGTGACGCGCGCCTGCAACCACTGCCGGGGTGATGGCGACTGGAAAGCCTGGCCCGGTAACCGGTGTGGGTTACTCCAATCGCTCCATGAGGGATCGCGGATGTCCTCATCGACGATATCCCCTTTTTGGCGCGATTTCGCCGCCTCGTAGCCCTCCTTCGTAACTTCATTGCCATTGGCAAGGTAATAGCGTCTAATCGACTGAAAACCATTGCCCGTTTGCGTCTGTACCTCAATCCGCGTCCCCGGCGGCAAGTCCGCATCCCACTCGATGCGACTGATGCTGCGGGCCCCACCCAACGATATGTCGTCCGATTGCAGGGAGACCGAAGCAGGGTAGCCCTCGCTGTGGAAGACCCATAGCTGCAGGGCGCGGCAATTACCGCGGCCATTGGGCACGCGCCAGTTGAAAAAACGCACCGGCCGCGACGGGAATTGGAAATCGTAGATGCCCTTGGAACCCGTATCAGCCGCGAGCGATTCGTAATCAAAGGGACCCTCTACATCCGCAACAGAGGTCTTGCTAGGCGATCCGTCTGAGGTAAATATCTCTTGCACAGAGAAATCACAATGAGCCTGTAGTGTACTATGCGTGGCCACTGGTTTGTAAACGGAGTAGGTGAAGGGCCCATTGCCCGGGATCCACACTGCCCGGTCGACACGGAAGACATTGCCAAAATCGACCACGGCCCAGAAGCCCGAATCGCGCCAGTCACCACTGACGATCACGGCCTCGATATTCCATTTGCGAAACGCCATGTCCTCATCAAGCAATGCCTCGGCACCGCTGCCCCGGCCGCAGGCGCGATCCACACACTCGCGGGAATCCGAGCTCCATGTCCGGCCCCCCCAGCCCGCATCACCGGACTCCAGTCGACGTTCGATCGTGACCTTGGAAGACAGATTGAAACCAACGGCGTCGACCTCGATCTCAGCCAGCGCTGCGTCGGGCGTGCGCCCCGTTGCCTCAAAACGCACAAAGCGCACCGGCGAAAACTTCTGTTCTGGGTCGTCCTTCACCTCAAGCTCGAATTCAACCACGCGCATGGTATTATTATTGATTGTCTTACCAACGCGATCGAAAACGATCCGCTTGCCCCCGCCAAAACTGACCGGCACCCCGGGACTGGTGAAGACCGAAAAAAAGGTGAAGGGGCGCGCGCCCGTGGTATCGGGGAAGATCACGCGGATCTTGTCGGCGATCACCGCCCGCCCCAGATCGAGTTCCACCCAGAATTTATCCGGCGGGTCCTCTGCCGCGGGTTTCCACCAGGTCCTGGGGTCCTGATCGGCGATTAGATGTGCATCGGCCTGGTTTGAAGGCGTGCGCGCAGGACGAACACTGCCGTACAGATCGCCGATAACTACGGATGAATACTCGTGCGCATCGGCCACCGCGTTGAACGACTTACCGAAACGCTTAATCTCAATGCCGTCGGCGTGCACCTCGACCAAGCCCTTCGGAGGATTCCAAGACTCGAAGTCCGTCCCGCTAAAGACAAGATTCTCAGCCATCAGGCCCGTAGCCGACGGCAGTAGCACGGCGACGGCGGCCAAACTCAACATCTGATTCAATAGGCGCTTCATTGCGCATCTCCAAGGGCGGCCAGCAAACCACTGATAAGGATATTTCATGCTAGTATATCGATAAGACATGTCGCGCTATAAGCGAGAAAAATATACTTAAGTCGTATAAAAACAGCGACTTGCTAAATTGAAAATCAAAGCTCTGCAAAGGCCATATTTTTCAGTATTTTACGAGCAAAATTCAGCTTAATACGCGACAACTCTAATATAGATCGGTGCAAGTCTCTGCACAAAATCCCCACGATAGGACACCAAATTTGCTCGTATTCTCCAGTGAAGACACGCAGGGAAATTCGCCATTACTCATCGTTCTCTGCTTTCGTCACGGCGCGAAGTCGTCAAATGCCAACGGTCGCCGCCCGCCGCCCGCCATCAACGGCCAATTCATTCTCAGCAAGCGAAACCCGGTATCTTTCCAACGCGACGCGGTCGAGCTCAACACCAAGCCCCGGCGCATCCGGCACGATCAAGCTGCCGTCGGCAAACGCAATCGGTTCGGCGACCAGGTCATCTTCTCGCAACAGATGCCCGATAATATCGCTGGGCAACTCACAGCCGGCCGCCGCCGCCGCGTGCACGCTGCTCATATCACGCACCCCCAGGTCCATGCCCGTGCCGCGCCAGGTCGCACAACCCGCCGTGCGTGTCAGCGTCGCCCAATCGACGAACTGTTTCAACGGACCGAGCAAATTATAATGATCCGCTGCCTCCAGTCGCAGCGCGGGCAACAGATCATTTATCGACGTCAGGTGCAACGCAATCGACTGCGGAATCTGGCTGCGCAACTCGACATACCAGTCCAGACGGTCTTGCGGCACCGGGCTTTCAAAGATGACTCGATCAAAACGCTCTAAGGAACGGGCCACCGCCCGCGCCCCGTCAAGATCGACAAAGCGCTCGTTCGGGTCCAAGACGATAGAAAAATCCGGCGCAACTTCCCTCACCGCCGCGACGCGTTCTGCGATGGGGTCGCCCAGCTCGCACTTCATCTTGAGTCCGCGAAAACCCATTTCCAGGCCCATTTGTGCGCGCCGGGCTGTGTCCTCCGGCGTACCGCGTCCCATCCAGAAATCGATCGGAACCCGGTCAATTTTTTTGCCGCCCAATAAGTGATGCACCGGCACGCCCAGATGTTTACCCAACAAATCCAACCAGGCCATCTCATAGGCTTCGTAGATGATATACGACTCGTAGTCGTCGCCGTGCGGCAGCGGCAAATTGCCCACCGGCAACTCTTGCAACGTCTTACCAATGATCTGCTCAGCATATGCGCAGAGCGGAGCGTAAAGATCGCCACGGCGCGGTTCGCCCAGACCGACCAGGCCATTGTCGGCGACCAACTCGACAATCCACTTGGGGAATTCCCAGAAGTTTAACGAACGGCCGGTGACCGGATCAGGCGCACAAAGCTTGTCCTCGACGCCTTCAGAGTGCACCGCACTAGGCCGCATCGGCACGACAACTTTGTGCAGTATCACATCGGTGATTTTCATATCAGCCATTCTCTTTCGCCGTTACGCGTGCGGCGGCGATAACTCCCCGAAACGAATCAAAAGGCATGCCGAGCGAACGCACCCAGCGCCAATTACAGTCCTTCAAGGTCATGCTATAGGGCAACACCGCCTCGGCCTTGCCTTTCTCCCACGGCGTCTGAGGCCAGAGAGTGTAACCCTGCTTATCACAAATCTGCAATCGTTTGTCGTCCAGTTCCAGATGGACCCGGCGTTCGTCGATCCACTGGGCCGTGCGGCGCGCCTGGAACATCGCCGCGCCAGTACCGTCATGACACTCGAAAATCCAGGCCTCGACATCGCTATCAGCCAAAGGTATTAAGTCCCAATGCCGCGCCTCAAATAAAAAGCGCGAATCGTAGACCGTCATCTCAAAACGCATCTTTGGAGATTGCCGCAAATTCAGATATTCCGCGAAGGCGCCACCATAACCCGGAACACAGCCTTCGAAAGATTCACCCCATAACTCGGAAGCAACGGTTGCCGGATCGAACGTCAGAGCATTCGCGGTGATATGAGTATTGAATTCGGCAATGAGGCGTCGATAATATTCGGACAGACCGCCGTCTGCGGAGAACTCGCTTTGCGGATAGAAAACAGCCGACGCACCCAAATACCGGATCGCCTCATCCCGCAGCGCCACCGGCCCGCCCAGCTGCACGAGCAAAGTATTCGACGGCCGGTCGGCCAGCGCCGCCAGCCAACGTTTTTTCACCTCACGCTCGCATTCAACAAAGAGTTGCAGGTTGTCGCGATGCACAACCTCCGGCGCAAGCGGCTCATAACAACAGGGATGAATCAAAAAGATGATGTGGTCTATCTTCATTGCACCCACGGACGCGTGCGCTATATTCACATTGTATGAATTATTTGTCTATTTTTTATAAAAAATATAAAAAGACGTAAATTTACGTATTTAAAATCGTTTGTATATTATTGGTTTTCTGTATATTAAAATATACACTTTTTTATATCAGCACCATGTACACCCTTGAATGATCAAAAGAGGCCGTGAGTTCTAGCCGAAGTGCTTTCGGTTACTCTCCTAAGCACATTCTGACCAAGGGGTTTTGTTATGAGATATTTGCCGAACAAAATAGCGGTCGTTGTGTCTTTGGTTTTTGGTGTTGCCGTATGGCTGACGATTGATCCGTGGTTTACTAACAAAGAAGCCCAACGCATCGGTATTGCATGTTTTATTCTCTGTGGGATTTTACTACATGCAATACCGCAGATAATAAGCAACTTATTATCAATCCTCATCGCCGTAGGTGTTGGCCTGGCGGGATGGCTAATAGTTGACCCGTGGTACAACACTAAAGATGAACGATTGATCGGCATCGCCATTTTCATAGTCATTGTAATTATTTTGCAATTCAGACCTCAGTTAATGGGCAACCTGCATAAAAAAGACGACGACCAAAGCGACGACGGAGAGGGCGACGAACCGCACCCTTCCCGCGGTTAACATAACTTTTTTGCAAACGGTCCTCAAGCCAACGAATGAGGGTGATTTTCTATTCATTCAACACTGAGTTGTAGCCACCTCACTTATAGACTACGAACCGACAACATCCCTACCTGACGGCATTAAAGAGCGTTGGTTCTGTGAATTCAGTTGAGATTTGCAATGACTCCACGGCTACCGCTTGTCGCCGACGGTCAGACCTGCGTTCTTAGCACATCATGGATATCCTGACCCAAGGCATCATCGGCGCCGCACTCGCCCAAGCCTGCGCTAAACCGCAACACAGCCGCACAGCCGCATTGGTGGGTTTCGGCGCAGGTCTGTTGCCCGACGCCGACGCACTGATCCACAGCACCAGCGACCCGCTGCTGCAACTAGAATACCACCGGCATTTCAGCCACTCACTAGCCTTTATACCCTTCGGCGCCGCACTCGCCGCGCTCTTACTCTGGCCCCTGCTGCGCCGCTATATGCCCCTCGGTGCGCTGTACCGCTACGCTTTGCTTGGTTACGCCACCGGCGGCCTGCTCGACGCCTGCACCAGCTATGGCACCCATCTTTTTTGGCCCTTTTCGCAACAGCCTGTCGCCTGGAGTGTTATCGCCATCGTCGACCCGGTCTTCACCTTAGCACTCTTAATCCCTTTGCTCATCGGCATAAGACAGTCTAGGCCGCTACGCCAAGGGCTCGTTCTGGCCTTCGCCTACGTACTCTTCGGCTTCGTTCAACACCACCGCGCCGAAATCGTCGCCTATGAAATCGCCGCCGAACGCGGGCATGCCCCCGAGCGCCTGCTGGTCAAACCCACAATCGCCAATCTCGTGCTCTGGCGCGCGCTCTATACGGTAGACGACAGCGTCTGGGTAGACGCGATCCGCCTCGACGACCGACAACGCGTCTACCCCGGAGCGGCGACTAAGCTTTTTGACCCCTCCAGCGACCTGCCTTGGGCGCCCACAAATTCACGTGCCGATAACGATGCTCGACGCTTTACCGCCTTCGCGCAAGGGCTAGCCATCCGCCATCCGACCCGCCCCAACTTCATCGGCGATATCCGCTATGCCATGTTGCCCAATAGCATCGCACCCCTCTGGGGTATCGAATTACAACCTTCTGCTCCTGGACAACCCGCTCGCTACCTCACGAATCGCTCGCTGGCCCCCGCCGTGCGCGACCAGTTCCTCACCATGCTGTTAGGACGCGATCTCAAGAACGAAAAACAGTGAGTCAAAAAGGCCGTCATAATAATCTTCCGCGCTTTTTCGCGATACGTACGGCTCATCATCAACTCCTTCCCGTCTTTCGCTGCGGGAGTCGACGTGCAATACCCTACTCGCCGACTGGGTGCGCGCCTGGAGACTGTCGCCGATAATTAACGCCTTCAGCGGTAGCAGGCACCACCTGGTCGTCAGTCAAACGCGTTACAAGCGCTCAGTGACCAGAGGCTGAACTCTCCGCCCAAGCGGGGAAAACCTCCGGATCGATCCCCAAAATGAAATAGAGCCCGGCGTAGGACATCGCCGTCACCAATAAAATCCCCAGCACATTCAGCACGATTCCCACCTGAGCCATCTGCCGTATATCGATCCAACCGCTCGAAAAGACGATGGCGTTGGGCGGGGTGGCCACCGGCATCATAAAGGCGCACGAGGCCGACAGCGTCGCCGGCACGATCAACAACAATGGATGCACCTGCATGCTCTGCGCCAGGGCGGCTAGGATCGGGATCATAATGGTGGTCGAAGCGATATTGGAGGTGAACTCGGTCACGAAGGTCATCAGCGCACAAATCGCTAGGATCATCAACCAAGTCGGGGCGTCGCGCAAGATGCCGAGATGCCCGGCCAGCCAGACGTCCAACCCCGTCGCCTTGAATCCCGTCGCCAAAGCGAAACCACCGCCCATCAGCAGAACGATATCCCACGGCACGCCGCGCACACCGGTCTTCCAATCCATCGCGAAAATGCCCTTTTTAAAATCGACCGGAATCATAAAGAGCAACACGGCCATCAGCACCGCCGCCGTAGTATCGTGCAGATATTTGGCGTGGGCCACCGGAAAGAGCTGGCTCCATCCCGGCAACGTAAACAGATCGCCGACCGGGATGGGTTTTCTAAATACCCATAGGAACACCGTCATAAAAAACGCGACGGCAATCGTTTTCTCCCCGCGGCTCGGACGCCCCAGTTCCGCCAATTTATCACTCACCACCCTGCGCGCGGCTTCGACCGGAATTTCTATCTGCCCCAAGCCCAAATAGGCCGCGTAGCGCAACAGCACTAACCAGATAATCGGCAAGAAAACCGCCGTCAACGGCAAGGCCAACGCCATCCAGGTCGTAAAGCCGATCTCGGGCGAATCGGGAAAGAGTTCGCGTATCAAAGCCGCGAAGGCCACATTGGTGCCGGTGCCGATCAGCGTGCTCATGCCGCCGACCGAGGCGCTATAGGCGATGGCCAGCATAAGCACCGTGCCGAAACTGCGTTCGATCCGCCCCTGCGCATCACTTTGCGCCAACTCCACCACCACCGCCAGAGCCACCGGCCACATCATCAACGTCGTCGCGGTATTCGATATCCACATCGACAAAAAAGCCGTCGCCAGCATAAAACCCATCATAATCCGCTTAAGATCGGCACCGATCCACAGAATAATCGACAGCGCGATGCGCCGATGCAGGTTCCACTTTTGCAAACCGGCGGCAATCAGACAGCCGCCGATAAACAAAAAGAGTAAGTGGTTGCCGTAGGCCAAGGCAGTCTGCTTGCTGGCGGCAATACCCAATAGCGGATACAACGCCAGCGGCAACAGCGCCGTGACGGCGATCGGCACCGCCTCGGTGATCCAGAAGACGGCCATCAGCACGACGACGGCGGCCATACGCTGCGCCAAAGGCGACAAGCCTTCCGGCGAAGGCGCGACTAACAGGAATAAAAAGAGAGTGGGCCCCAACAACAGGCCGATGCGGCGGGACGGGCTAAGTATTTCCATAGGAGACCTAAGAAATGTCCGACTGGAGAGCCGGTCAAATCGACCCACCCCTTGACAAGCCGACCTACTTTTGCAATACCTTACGCGGCTCTTAATCGCCCTAATCACACGGAGTACACACATGAAGGTAGTCGTCTTCGGCGCCGCCGGTTGGGTCGGCCGCGCCGTATTGGAGAATTTGCAGGAACATCACGCGATACGCGCCTTCGACCGAGGCCCCGAATCCTGGCAAAAAGCCGGTCCGTGGTCCGGCGGAGAAATCGTGCACGGTGATATCGCCGATTACGACACCGTCGAGGGCGCCCTCGACGGCGTTGACGCGATCATCCACGCCGCCGTCTACGCCGGCTCCTACGACAAAGACGACCTGGCCCCTTTTGAAATAAACCTCAAAGGCCTGTGGAACGTGCTCGAAGCCGCGCGCAACCGCAGCATCAACCGCATCGCCCATATCGGCTCCTGTCAGGTCGAACATCCTCAGGGCACTTTCTTTGACGCCGACGTGCGCCGCCCCGACGGCACCCTTTACGCCATCAGCAAACGCCTGCAGGAAGAAATGTGTCGCCAATTCCACGACGCCTTCAACCAGTCCATTGCCGTGCTGCGCCCCTGTTCGATTATCGATAGCCGCCTCAATCTAGCCAAAGGCGGAGGCAACCTGGAACCAGGCAGTTGGAACACCGGCATGGTCTGCCGCCACGACCTAGCCGAGGCCTGCCGCCTAGCCATCGAAAAGGACGAGCTCGGCTTCGAAGTATTGCATATGGCCGGCGCCACCGAAGCCGACGAGTTTTGCAACACGCAACGGGCGCGCGAAGTGTTGGGATTTGAATTTAAGGGGAATTTGGACCAGTATCGGTAATACTCATCTGAATGCGGCGAGGATATTTCCTCAAGCAGCCCGCCTACAGCAAGATCAGCTTTTACAGGAGATTCACAAATGCCCGTCCTAAGCCAACAAGACCTCGCCTTCTTCCACAAAAACGGCTACGTCATCGCCCGCAAAGTCATCGACCGCGCACAAGCCGAACGCACCGCCCAAGCCGTCTGGGCCTTCTCCGGAAAAAAACCCGACGACCCCGAGACCTGGTATGAAGAAGGCAAGGGCATCATGGTCGAAGTCTATCACCAACAGGCCATGTGGGACAATCGCACCAACCCCCGCGTGCACCAGGCGTTCAGCCAGGTCTGGAATAACGAGAAATTATGGGTCAGCCACGATCGCGCTAGCATCAGCCCGCCCAATCGCGATCCCGAAGCCAAAGAGCACAACCTGCACTGGGATATGAATATCGACAACCCACCCTTCTCCTTCGGCGTCCAGGGCATACTCTACCTGAACGACACCCCGGCCGAGCAGGGCGCCTTTATCTGTGTGCCTGGTTTCCAGCATAAGCTCGAAGACTGGCTCGCCAATCTGCCCAAAGGCGCCAAGCCGAAGGAGCAAGATCTGTTGGCGCTGGGCACCAAGCGCATCGGCGCCGAGGCTGGCGATCTGGTCCTCTGGCAAACGGCCTTGCCGCACACCGCCAGCCTCAACCGCGGCACAAGCCCGCGCGTGGCCCAGTATATCACTATGTCGCCGGCTGGCGAGAAAAATCCCGACGCGCGCCAACGGCACGTTGCCTTCTGGCGCGACCGCCTCGCGGGTTTTCGCTACGCCGAAGAGCGCGAACACGATGAAGTTCCACCGGCCAAACTGACACCATTGGGCCGCAAATTGGTCGGTCTTGACCCTTGGCACAAAAAGGAGAATAGCTATGTCCATCCCATGTCCGCCCGTCGCCGGCAACGTCGCCGACTTCGGGGTTAAACATCCGGAAAAATACCGCGACTGCACGCGACTGCCGCTCAAGCAGTTCTGGCGAGGCACCGAGGTAATGCCGGTCGAAAATGGCCATGCCTATGTCGGTGCTGCCGAAGCCGGTCTCTGTTTCTATACCTACTACCAAGACAGCGATATCTTTTCGACCGCCACGGCTGACGATCAAAAGATGTGGACCTTGGGCGATGTCGCCGAGTTCTTCATCAAACCCGGTATCGACCGCAACGACTATTGGGAACTACACGTCACGCCCAACGACTTCATAATGGATATCTACATACCCGACCGGGGAAAAATGCAATCGGGACAAATAACCTGGGACGAAGTCCTCGCCCCCGAGAGTGGGGCCAGCAAGCGCGTGCAAGTCGCCGATGGCCATTGGGCCGTCGAACTCTGCGTCCCATGGAAGGCCTTTGATATCGAGGGCATTCCCGCCACCGACACCACCTGGCAATTCGCCGTCTGCCGCTACAATTACAACCAAGGCCTCGACGATCCCGAGCTCTCGTCGACCGCCTTGCTGACGACACCTGGTTTTCATCAGTACGAGGATTTCACCGATCTGGTATTCTGAGCAACCAACCTCGATCTATCTTTGTCTGTTCACTCCCTTAGTATATACTACACTAAGGGAGTGAACCCCGTCTCGACCCGTGCCAAAATTTTGTCAGACCACTGAGCTAGGATAGTCCATCATGAGGCTTCTCCATTGCTTCGGCGCAATCACCGGTGCGTTGTTCTGCTGTATTCTCTACCCCCATCAGACCGAGGCCGACCAGATCCGCTTTGCCAGCCGTCGCGACTGGCAGGCCTGGCAGCTACCCGGCACCGTCGAGTTGAGCCCACAGGGCGCGATCCTGCCGGTCAAAGCCCAACGCGATATCAACGCCACTCTCAACGCCCAGACCTTCGGCGGCGGCATCCGCCATGCCGGCTCCAATAGCCGCGACGCGATCCTGGTTATGGACGGCGACCTTGCAACTGGCTGGAGCCCGAATCCGCAAGATCCAGCCGAACACTGGACCGTCGAAGTCGACTTGGGCCGGGGCGTCTCCGCCCGTCGGGTCAAACTCATTTTCGACCCGGCAGGCCCCGCGCCCGAACTCTTCGTCCTATTGCTGTCCACCGGCGAGCACGCGGTCGACGAGGTCGACAACCCCATCGACGGAACGGTCATCTATCGCACGCGCGAACGCTTCAAAGAGAATACCCGACACGAAATCACCTACGCGCTCGACCAGCCCTTCCACACCCCGATCCAATACGTACGGCTGGACCTTTTAACCCTCGCGCCGGGCACCCGCCTGCTCGAAGTCGAAGTCGAAACGCTGGGCGACAATATGGCCCTGGGCCTGCTCGAACGCGGCGGCAACATCGAAGTCGTGCTCGACCCCCTCGTCACCCAGGACCTCATCCCCTTGGGCAATGCCAAAGTGCTGATCGACGGCGATCTCTCCACGAAATGGTTCGTGCGACGGACCATCCAGGCCGAACGCGACGTGTTTTCGCATATCATCCTCGACCTCGGCGCGACTTATTTTATTGATAAAATAAAAATCATCGGCGGCGTGGTCGCCCGGCCTGGCGGCGGCATCACCGGCGGCAGCGGCCGGGTCGTCGACTTCTTCGTGACCCTGCGCTCTTTCGGGTTTAATTTCTACGAAGTGCTCAGCTCCGACGGCTCACTGGCGCCCGACGGTACGCTGATCTGGCAAAAACACTACTCGGGTACCGCCAGCGACCAAACTAAAAGAGTGACCGGCATCGCCACCCACGAGTTCGGCTTGGTGCCCACCCGCTTTATCCGCGTGTTGTGGAAGAGTTGGGAAGCGAGCAATCGCCGGGGCTTCCGCGGCTTCGCCGAGGAGTTCCAGGTCTTTGGCGAAGGCTTCCCGCAGAAGCTGGAATTCAGCTCGCATATCATCGACTTGCAAAACCCCAAGAGCCTCAATACCCTATCCTGGGACGCCGACATACCGCCGGGCACCCGACTCGAAGTCCGCAGCCGCTCCGGCAACCAGATCGAAAGCCGGCTCACCTATTACGATAAGAATGACAAGGAAGTCACCGAGCGGAGATACGACAAGCTGATCCCCAGTTTCAAGGGACGCATCGACACCCTCCAGGTCATCGGCGACGATTGGAGCGCCTGGAGCAAACTCTACGCCTCCTCGGGCCAGGAGTTCCAGTCGCCCTCTCCACGGCGTTACGCCCAGTTGCAGGTGCGCATGGTCACTGACGATCCGGCGGCGGCGGTCGAACTCAACGCATTAGAAATCGCGTTCAATGACCCCATTTCTCAGCGCGCTGTCAGCGAAATATTTCCGATCCAGGTCGCCCCGGGCGAAGAACACGAGTTCCAGCTATTTTTCCGCCCGCTCGCGACCAAAAGCAATGGCTTCGATCGCCTGTTCCTCGAAGCGCCGACAAACGCGCGCTTTATCGGCGCGCTGCTCGACGGCGAGCCCATCGAAGTCGCGACAGAGCCCATCGAGTCGGGTTTCCAGGTAATTTTCCCCCGAGCGCTCGGCGATGACGACCTCGTCGAGTTGCGCTTCACCGCGCGGATCTTCCAGCAGTCCACCCCCTTCGCTCTCTTCATTCAGGACTCCCGCACCGGCGACAGCCGCCAACGCGTTGATTCCGGAGATGCCACGGATCAGGTGATCAGCAGCACCAATATCGTCAGCCTGCCCGTCGCACGCGATCTGCTGCTCAACGTGGTCTTCAATACTACGGTGCTGACACCCAACGGCGACGGCATAAATGACGAAATAACCGTGCTCGCCGACGTGATCAATATCCTCGAGCCGCGCCTCTTGCGACTGCGGCTCTACAATTTGGCCGGTCACCTATTCGCCGAACGTTCGCAGACTGTGACCGCAGGCACTCAGCGCCTCGCCTGGGACGGCCGCGACCAGAACGACCAGCGGGTAGCGCCTGGTCTCTACCTGCTCGAACTCCATATCGAGGGGGACGCCCGGCAACAGCGCATCCAGCGCGCGGTCTCGGTCGTCTACTGAGCAAAACCCTGAATCGGTTGTTTGCCAAAGCCCCGAAATAGACAAAATTTTCCGTAACTCGCCAACTTTAATTCTTGTATAGTGCAGCTGTACTACATATTAGTTAGGTGAACAGCCTGTAAATGCACCCACTGCGGAGCCCATTTATGCGCAAATTATGGACGTGTGTCGCCTTGAGCCTGCTCTCGGCAACAGCGGGCCAGGCCCAACTCGACAACTGGCAGATCGGAGGTAGCGGCCTGACCTGGAGCGAGACCGACTCGGTACAGATCCTCGTCGACTTCGACCGCACTCCCGGGGCGATCCAGCCGCTCTACCTGACCCCCGACCGCACCGTGTTCTCGCTATTGGAAAACTGGCAGTTTTGACGTGACCCTGGCGACAAGGGGCTCGGCTATGTCGACGGCCAGATGCCGCGGATCTGGAAGTTCAAAGACGGCATCCCCGACCCTTCTGAAAATGGCTCCTGGCTGATCGATGGCGACAGCACCTCCTACAATATCCCCATCGCCCAGGGCGGGATCTCCGCCGAGTACTTCACCATCGACGTGGCGGTGCCCGTGCCGGCCGTCCAGTTCGGGTTCTTTACCTCGCCGGTGGGTTTCCGCCTCGAAGGAACTCCCACTGCAATCGACGCGCCACCCGCCTTTGACGTCTCGGTTGGCATCGACGCAGACGCGGCGATCCCCAAGGGGGGCAACGATCTGCTCGAAAGGGTCGTCGCCAATGTCGGCGAAAACCACGACCCCACCGTTCATATCGACTTCCCCCGCCAGTACGTGCGCTTTATGCGCTGGCGGCGGCAACTGTCGCTCATCGACGAAGAGGCCTTGAGCGGCTGCCGCGACTGCGGCGCCCAGGGCAACCAGGCCCGGGCGATCAAGGGCAATATTGGCGAATTCGAGCTCTTCGCCCAGGGCATACCGCAGCGGGTGGTTTACGTGACCCGGATCGCGGACTTGGGCACCATCGCCAATTTCGGTCGCCTGCACTGGGCAATGACTGCGATGCGCATGCAAGACGGCATCGCGGTCGAAGATCCAGATGCCGCGGTATCGGTCAAGGTCGAGGTGCGCAGCGGCCGCGACGAGGTCCCCGACATCTACCACGAATTCACCAATACCGGGCTGGAAAAAGAGGTCGGCCGCGAGCGCTACGACAAGGAGCTCAAAGCCCGATTTGTCCGCACCAGCGCCGACGCCGGCAGCTTCCGTACCCGCGAGCCCAAACCCGGGGTCCGCGCCTCGATCAAATACGATAGCGACAACTGGACCTACTGGTCGGTGCCCTTCACTGAGTCGGGCCAACCGCTCAGGCTGCGCTCCGGCTCGCATCTGCAGCTGACCATCACCCTAGAGAGCCAGGATTTCGACGCCTGGGCCCGTCTCGACTCGCTGTGGGTCGAAACCGCACCGCTCTTGGCCGACGACGTTTTCGGCGAGGTCGCCCGCGCCGACGACCTCCAGCCCCAGCGCGGCTTCACCGAGGTCGAGTTGGGCGCGATGACTGACTTCGCCTACGACCTGCAGGCGGTATTCACCGGCGATCAGGCCTCGGGCTTCGACGCGCTGCGCATCCACACCGGCAACCGCGCCGCTTTTCGCCGCCTGGAAATGGGCTCGCCGCTGGTCGCGACTGACCCGACGGAGATAATCGAGGAAGAAAGTGCCCTCGTCGTCCATCTGCCCGAGCGCATAACTCCTGCCCAAAACCAGCCCGTCCGCGTAGTCTTTGGCACCGAGGTCTTCGAATTCGCCGCGACCTTCGAGGGCGAGGTCTTCGAGTCCGATAGCGAGGCCCTACCCCAACCGATCGTGCCCGGCGACGCCAGCGACGCCGTCTCGACCAATAGCCTGCGGGTGCTCAGTTCCCCGGACGCGTCCCCCGATTTTGTCCAGGGACTGTCCTTTTCGACCCCGGTACTGACGCCCAATGGCGATCAGGTCCACGACCAGCTGAACATCGCCTATTCGCTATTCCGCCTGCCCGAACAGGTGCCAGTAATCCTCGAGGTCTACGCGCTCGACGGCCGCCGGGTCGCCCGCGTCGCTATGGGGGTCCAGGATTCGGGGCCGCAACAGATCACCTGGGACGGTCGCGACGAACGGGGCCAGACCCTGGCGCCGGGCCTCTACTTGATTTCCATCGCACTCGAGACCGAAGCCACTCAATCGCCCCAATTGCGCCCTCTGGGCATCGCCTACTAGGAAGAGAATCTGCTATGCGCATCTCGCTCCTGCTCTGCGGTATTCTGCTTTGCGCCTACGCCAGCCGAGCCGAACGCCTGACCTTCGACAGCGCCGCCGCTTGGGAGAGTTAGGAAGCTCCCTACGGCCTAGTACAGATTGGTGATGCGGGCCAACTACAGCTGATTAAATACCGCAAAAACACCAACGTGATCGCCGACGCCCACCTCTTCACCCACAAGACCAAGACCCGCGGCGACGAGATCCCCGGCGGCATATGGGAGGCCGGCAGCGGTCAGGCCACGGCCGACCGAGTCATCGACGGGGACCCCGCGACCTTCTGGAAACCCGACCCCGACGACGTCGTCGGCGAGTGGTTCGTGCAGATCGACCTGGGGCGCGCGGTGCTGGCCAAGGAGATCCGCCTCAAATTCCCCGACCAGGAAGGCGCCCGCCCCTTCAAGCAGTTCACCGTCTTCATCGCCACCGGCGTGACCTCCGACCCCCTCGACGACCTATTTCTCTTCGACCCCGTCTACCGCACCACCCGCCCCAACGAGGAGTCCGAAATCACGATTCCGCTTGAATTTACCCTCAGGGATACCTCCCGGGTGCTAGACCCCGACCTCAACCTCGACCCGGCCGATAAAAATCAGCACCGACTCGTCCAGTATATCAATTTCACCGTCGAGGCGGCCGACCCCGAGGGCGCGCTCGCCGAGATCGAGGTCTTGGGCATTGGCGACAATGTCTCTATCGGCACTCTCCGTCGAGGCTCCGTTCTCGATGGCCTCACCTCCGTCTCCAATAGCAATCTCTTCGACGCCGACGTGAACACCAACAACTCCATCGCCCCCGTCGCCTTTGCCGGTCGGGAGCGCAGCTGGCTGGAGCAAGGCACCTGGTTCTACGCAGACCTCGGCGCCATATTCTGGCTCGACGGACTCTTCATCTACATTCTCAAAGAGCAGGAGGGCACGGTGGGCTTTCTCGCCGGTCCCGCCCGGGGTTTCAACATCCTCAGCTCGGACGGCACCCGCTCCATCGGCACCGACCTGCCCGTGCCCGATCCCTTCGACTACAACGAATTGCTGATCCAGGGCGACGGTCATAATGGGATCGCCTTTGGGGACCTAAGTATGCACTACCTGCGCTACCAGTTCCGGCCGCGGCGGGTGCGCTACCTGTTCTGGCACGTCCATAGCACTAGCAGTTGGCTCTCCAAATGGGCCGAGCTGATGCTGTTTTCTCCGGGCCATCCCGCCGAAGTTATCATGCGCTCCAGCTTCGTCGATCTGGGGGAAGAAGCCGGCGACGGACGGCCCAAGGTCATCAAGAGCCTCAATTGGGACGCCGATCTGCCCACCGGCGCCAGACTGCAACTGCGCTCGCGCTCGGGCAATACACTCAGCGAAGTCTACGATTTTTACGACCGCAAAAACGAGCAGGTCACCGAGGAAAAATGGCTCAGCTCGCCCAAGGTCCTGCGCGGCGAGATCGACACCAGCGTCGTCGTCGGCGAGGACTGGGACGCCTGGAGCGAGGAATACAAATTCTCCGACGAGGCCTTCAAATCACAGAACCCTCGCCGCTTCGTACAACTGGAAATGATCCTCTCGACCGATGATCCCGCCGTCGGGCCGACGGTCAACGCGCTGTCGATCGATTTCGAGGACGCCTTTCTACAGGAAGCCAAAGGCAGTATCCTGCCGCGCGAAGCCCGGCCCAACGAGGATACCCGTTTCACCTATACCCTCTGGCCCAAGGCCGAGGAACTCGACAGCGGCTTCGACCTTTTGCGCTTCGTGCTCACCGAGGCTGCCGAGACCAATAGCGTCGAGATCAATTCGGGCGATCGGGCCATCGTGCCCACATCCGTAGAAATGCTCGGCGATTCGCTGTTTATCGCCCTGCCGACCCCCATTCGCGACGATTCGATCCTGGTCTCCTTCACCACCCGGGTGATCGAGAACGCCACGGTCTTCTCGCTCGACCTCGGTTCAAGTGAGCGGCCCGACACCTGGCAATCGGTAGAGGCGATGCAGCGCCGCTCAAATATCGTCATGTTGCCGGAATTGACCGGCAGCGGCCTGCTGATCAACGACTTACAGGTCCCCGACGTCTTCACCCCCAATGGCGACGGTGTCAACGACTCGTTCGAAGTGCGTTTCGTCGCTTTCAAAATCGCCGACACGACCCCCGAGGTTTCCGTCTACGACCTAGCGGGCCGTCGGCGCGGTTCGCTCGTCGCCGAGCAAATGGGCACGCAGCAGCGCCATACTTGGTCGGGCCACGACGACAAGGGCGAGCAAGTCGAACCCGGCGTCTATCTGTTGCGCATAGACTTAGGCGCGGATGCCGGCAGCGACACCGCCACTCGCGCCTTCTCCGTCGCCTACTGATAACCGATAGCGGAGATCTCTAAAAAAAACCCGTTGGATATTGCTCCTGCGGGTTTTTTAATGGATAGCGCCAATGGCGCTATCGCACAAAGGTTGGGGCGAGCACCAACTTGTTTTATTATAGGGCGCAAGCGGCGCGACACGGCCGATCTACACCCCTTATAAGCGAAAGACCCTACGCGATGAAGGTCAGATGGGCCATCGGTGCCATTATCCACCATAAAAAATACGCCTACCGCGGCGTCATCGTCTCCTTCGATCCCTGTTGCCGGGCCGACGAGCAATGGTATAGCGGCAACCGCACGCAACCGCACCGGGACCAACCCTGGTATCACGTGTTGGTCGACAACTCGGAAACAACGACCTATGTCGCCGAAGAGAACTTGGAACTGGCCATGAGCAAGGATCCGATTGAACACCCCTTGCTAACCCGGTTTTTCTCGTCGTATTTCCAGGGCCATTACTACAGCCACACCCTGAACTGACTCGGCCGATCAGTCCAATAGCTCCAACGCCTGCATCCCCGCGCGAATGTATCCCAACGCAAAAGCCTTGCCGCGCAACCCGCCTTCGTCGCCAACCACCCTCGGCGTGTGGTCCGGCGTGATCACCCCGTCGTAACCGGCGTCGCGATAGGCCTTGAGCGCGGCGATCATATTAACGTCACCCTCGTCGATAAAGACCTCATCGAATTTGGGGAAACCCCCGCGCACATTGCGGAAATGCACATAGAAGATCTTGCCCTGGCCGGCGAAACGACTCACCGCCTCGACTGTTTTCTCCGGCCCCATTTCGGCCACCGTACCCTGACAAAACTCTAGACCACTATTCTCGCTCGGCACCAGATCGATCAAGCGCTGCATCGCGTCGTGATTGGTCAACAGGCGCCCCGTGCCGAAGAGGCTCTCGGCCGGTGGGTCATCTTGATGGGCGGCAAGTTTAACACCCGCTTTTTCGGCCACGGGCACGACCCTTTCGAGAAAATACGCCAGCCGCGCCCACATCTCCTCAACCGAAACCTCCTCGTCGACAATCGGCGGCGCGTCTTTGACCAGGTCGTAGTCGAAACTCTTGAGCCCGGCGTCGCCGCGGCCGCCACCGCTGCCGTATGAGCGCCAGTGCCCTGAAACGCCGGCTAGGCTAAAATAATAGCCGAGCATCGGAATGCCGACTTTGCCCATATTCTCGATCGAGGTACAGACTTTGGCGATTTGCGCGTCGCGTTCGGTGGTGGCATGAGTGATCGGATGCATATGGTCGCCGGGCAAATTCTCGATCGCGCAGAGTTGCAAATCAAACGAATCGACGAATTTTTTCATCCGCAGCAATTCGAAATAATCGAGTAGCCCTTCATCGCCGAGGCGGGGGCCGTGCACGACGATATGCGTGACGCCCATCTGTTGGGCAAATTGCAGGTTTTCTTTCGTTAGCGTTGCTAAGCCGAATTTTAGACCGAGTTTCATGGGTGTTGCTCCCTGGGTTAGCCATCAAAGAGGTTTCTCTTAGCTAATTTTGTGGTCTGCACTACAATCGAATGCTGAAACGGAACGAATACCTCTCTGCGCAGAAATGGCTTATCCAACGTATAAACGCATAAGTGAAATAAGCACTGACGGCACAACGACCAGCAGTTTCCTGACCAGCCTCTAGCTAGTTCACTCCGCCTTATAACGCCGCCACCCCCCGCGTTCAACCTTCCAATCGAGCGCATCGAGATGCGTCGCGCGAATCGTCTCTATATGGCGCGTATGCATCGCCGCTTTTTCTTTTGTATGCGCATAGTGCGCCAAGCGCTCGTGGTCCAACGCTACCCCCAGCCCCGGTCCGGTCGGCACCGTAAGAAAACCCTGGTCATAGATCATTTTGCCGCCTTGGATCACATCGCCTTCCCATTGGTTGTAATGCGCGTCTAATGGATGCGCGCTAAAAGGCGGAAAGGCGCGGTCGCGGCCCCAGACGATATGGTAAGGCATCTCGTAGGGGAAGGCGAAGGCCGCGATATGCAGGCGAATCGCCGTCGCCGGCCCCAATTCGTAGGCGCTGTGCATGCCGATGCCCAGCCCCATAAAGCGCGCCGCGTCGTAGTAGCGTTTGAGCGCCAAAGGGCCAGCGTAGGCATCCGGGGCAGAAATATCCGCCGGCTGATAACGGCGCAATGCGTCCGCATCCAACGCCGCGTGCAACGTGCCGTCGCCGTAGCGGCCCCGATTGTCGGCTTGTTTGACGACCGGCGGCAACCAAGCGTGCGACGAAATTGGGATCGGACTCAATCGTCGCAGGCGATGGCCTGCGCGGAAGATATGGTCAAAACGGCCGCCGACAGGTTCTTCAATCCACTCGATATGGCAGTCTTCGACCCCGCGCATAAAACGCAGCGCCTGCGCCTCGCCCCAAGAGGCGTGCGGGTCGACACGAATATCGACGTCCGGCCCCACCGCCTGGCGTACATTGCGCACCAGTTCGATATAGCGATGCGGCTCAAAATCGCACATCGAGAGTTTGATATTGTGGAACCCATGCTCGCGGATGATCCCCTGCAAGTACTCAGGATAGCTCTCAAAAGTGACCGCATTTTTACCGTTGATATCGGGAAAGCTGTACCAGGTATAGGCCGACATCGGCACGCGCTCGGCCAAAGGCGTCTGCAGCGCAAAAAGCTCGTGCAGGTGCCGGCCCAACGGCCGGTCGGCGATCTTGCCGCTCAAATCCCAATAAGCCAGTCCCATTTCGGCGCGGATGCTCGTATCAAAGGGGTTTTTGCCCAACACTTTTGCCCTGAGCTCATCGAGATCCGAGTTTGCTCCCTCGGCGATGCCGACCAGCCCCTTGTCGGTCTCGAACTCGGCGAAGGTGAAACCCTCGGCCGAGCCGTCCCAGCGTTTGGTGCCCACCCACGGCATCAGCACCCGGTAGACGCGCACGTCGCGGATGGTGTGACCGGCGGCCATTCCCTCTTGCTGTATGCGCTCTTCGACCGCCTTAGCCGCCGCCACGTTCTCGCGGTCAAATTCGAGCAACTCCTCTATTGGATCCATTTTATACGTCCTCCCTTTCAATCGCCGGCAGATGCCCTAGCGAAGATTTATCCCGATGGTCATAGGTGCATATTCCGTTTATCTCGCCTTCGCTATCGGTGAATGGGTCCAGCAGCAACCCGCAACATACGGATGCACTGCGAACAGAAAGCCTAGCGTTGCCCACCGGCCCTGCGATAGCTTTCTGCGCTCTCGGCCCGCATCCCAACCGATGCGAAGAAATCTCCCCTCCTGACGTACCGCTCACTGTCGGCCGGTGGAAAATTCCGCGAGATAATCCCCCGATAAATGTCGGCGACCACCTGTTCGAAACCTGGATCGCCTAACCTTATGTGAATATCCGCCAAGTTGCAGTCGGCCTCGAACAAACTCGTCACATCACCGGCCTCCACAGACGAAGGCGTCTTCGGTGAGCCAAGCCGTCTGCAACATCACCACAGCGAAGAGCAAAACGGCCACTCCCTTTGCCAAACGGCGAGGTGTTAACAGGCCGTCGATCACCGGCATGAGTTCCAAAATATTTCGCAATGCATACACTGGATTAAAAGAAAAAACTACACTCATTCCATTTGGCATTTAACATTGCAAGCGAGAATAACGACCTAGGTCTTAGCAATATTTCCCCTCTTTGGCAAGCGACCGCCGCAAAACCAACACTTCTTGACGCTCCCACAACAAACCCATATTATCCCGCACCTACCCAAAGAAAAAGAGACCCCATGCAAGCCTATTACCTACACGGCCCGCGCGACCTGCGCGCAACCGACATCGAACAACCGCAACCCGGTCCGCAAGAAGCACTCGTGCGCGTCCGCGCCACCGGCATCTGCGGCTCGGATATCCACTATTACCTGCACGGAAAAAATGGCGACTTCGTACCCGAACGCCCCTTTGTGCTCGGGCACGAGTCGGCCGGCGAAATCGTCGACTCCGGTGCCTTCACCGACACGCTGCCCGTCGGTAGCCGCGTAGCCATTGACCCGTCCCACCCCTGCCGCGCCTGCGCACATTGCCGCGAAGGCAACGAAAACCACTGCTCGCATATGCGTTATTTCGGTTCCGCCGCCTCCAGCCCGCCGCAAGACGGCTCGTTCCGCGAATATGTCCAGGTCAACGCCGAGAATTGCCACTTGATCCCCGATTCGATGAACTACCGTCAGGCGGCAATGCTCGAACCGCTCTCGATCGCCGTGCACGGCATCGGTCAGGCCGGCTCCATCGCAGGAAAACGAGTACTGGTGACCGGCGCCGGCCCCATCGGCCAACTCATCGGCCTAGTCGCTCGCCACTACGGCGCCGCCAATCTCGCCGTCAGCGATATCCGCCAAGATGCGCTCGATCTGGCGGCATCGCTATGGGCTGATCAACCGCTGCGCGCCGATCAGCCGGATACAGTCGCCGAGGCGGCTGGCGAAGGTTTTGACATCGTGATCGAAGCGTCCGGCGCCCCGAGCGCCCTGCAGACCGCCTACCAGCATTGCAAAGCTAAGGGCACTATCGTGCAACTCGGCGTGCAAGGTGGCCCGGTCGAACTGCCGGTCAATCTCGTAATGCAAAAGGAATTGACCATCCGCGGCTCCTTCCGCTTCACCCATGTCTTCGACAAAGCCCTCGACCTTTTGGCACGACAAAAAATCGATGTCACCTCCCTTATATCACAGTCCGTAGGTTTTGCAAATCTGCAAGCGGGCTTCGACGCCGCACTTCAACCCGAGACCATCAAGGTCGTAATCGACTATTAGAGGACTCCATGACAGAAAAATCGACAAATCCATTTAGTCTTGAAGGACAACTCGGTCTGATCACCGGCGGCGGCACCGGCATCGGGTTCGGCATCGCACAGGCCTATGTCGCACAAGGCGCCCGAGTGGTGATCACCGGCCGGCGCGAAGAGTTGCTCGTAGAGGCCGTCGCGCAATTGGGGCCGATGGCTGATTACCGCGTCCACGATGTGACGCAATACGACACCACCGAATCGTTAATTGAATCGATCGAGGCGCAATACGGCCCGCTCACGTCCCTGGTCAACAACGCCGGCAACCAAATCCGCCGAGCGGCGGAGGATTTTACGGAAGAGGAAATGCAGCAGGTCCTCGACGTGCATCTAGTCGGCGCCTTCTCGATGAGCCGCCACGCGGCCCGGCGGATGATGGAGCGCGGCTACGGTAATATCCTCTATATCGCCTCGATGGCCTCGCTCTTCGGCATCCCCTATGTCTCCGCCTACGCCGCCGCCAAAACCGCGCACCTCGGGCTCGTTCGCACACTGGCGACAGAGTGGTCGGGCCGCGGTGTGCGCATCAACGCCATTGCCCCGGGATGGATCGTAACTGAAATGAGCCGCACTGCCTTCGAGAACAATCCCGAACGCAAGGCCAAAGTCCTCGGACGCACGCCGATGCAACAACTGGGCGAGCCCGAAGATATTGGCTGGACAGCCGCTTTTCTAGCCTCTCCCGCCGCCAAATTCATTACGGGCACCTGTATTCCCGTCGATGGCGGAGCTTCTATCGGCTTTTAAAACGCCACCTAACTCACCTATTTTACTTGAATTATAAATTTTGGTAAAGTATCTTCTACTCAAAGCCGATCTATACAGTATTGTAATGTAACCACCTGGGATATGTCATGGCTGAAGACGAAGATGCACAGGGCGAAGAAGATAGTCTTCCCCTACAGCAAAAAGTAGCCATTGTGATGGTCGCCCTCGGCGAAGAGGCGTCCGGCGAGGTGATGAAACACCTCTCCGACTACGAGATCGAGGAGATCACACAAGCCATCGCTGGGCTCAAGAATATCTCGGTCGAGGTCATGGACCGGATACTCGAGGAGTTCGAGCAACTCTTGGTGGCCGGCGAGTGGATCTCGCAAGGCGGCGTCGACTTTGCCCGCCAAGCCTTGGAGCGCGCCGTCGGGCCGCGTAAAGCTCAGGAAATCCTCGACCGCATTTCGTCGCAGATCTCCTCGGGCTTCTATATGCTGCGCAATGTGCCGCCCGACCAGATCGCTCCCTTTATCAGCCACGAGCACCCCCAGTCCATCGCCCTGATCCTCTCTCAGCTCGAAGCCGACCAAGCCTCGGGCATCTTGGCGCAATTGCCCGAACGATTGCAATCGGATGTCGCCTACCGCATCGCCACGATGGAGAATATCACGCCGAACGTGCTCAAGGAAATCGAAGAGAGCCTCGAAGCCAGCTTGCGCGATATGCTCGGCGGCAACCAGGACGTCGGTGGCCCCAAAGTCGTCGCCGACATCCTCAACCTGACCGGCTCTTCTGTCGAGAAGAATGTGCTCGACAATATGGACGCGCAGGACCCGGAAGTCGCCGAATCGGTGCGCAACCTGATGTTCGTTTTCGACGATATCTCCAAGCTGACCGACCGCGAGATCCAGACGCTGATGCGCGAGGTCGACCAGAAGGACCTGGTCGTCGCGCTCAAGTCGGCCTCTGACGAGATGAAGGATAAAGTGCTCGGCAATATGTCGGAGCGCGTGCGCACCTTTATCACCGAGGAGATGGAGTTTCAGGGGCCGATGCGGCTATCAGAGGTCGAGGAGGTCCAGCTTAGAATCGTGCAGCAGGTACGCCAGTTGGAAGAGCAGGGGCAGGTCACCATCGTCCGCGGCGACTCCGACGACCAGTTCGTCTAGGTTTTTTTGCCTTCGTATCAATGCTATAAAGGCGCTGGGCTCGTTGCCCGGCGCCTTTTCTATTTGCCCATTGAACGACGAGTCGTCAGTACGACTTTCAGCGAGACGCATCATTCTGGTTGGTAGTAGTGCGCATTGCCCGCACACAGCTATAGGGGCTGTTGATAAACCGCATCACTGACCACATCGGGGAAGTACCACTGCGAGGTCGCCGCATCGCGCCTTGTATACTTACCACACATTAGGACGTCACGGACCAGATGCAATTTCCATCCCTGCCCAATGCCTGTAACCAACGATTGCCGCTCGCCTTTTCCCGACGTATTATTAGCCCTTAACGCCTATCCGCCCCTATTCGAGGATACCCCATCGTGAGCAACCGACAACAGACCAGCGCCTTTGCCCTTATCGGCGACCGCTACCACAATTCCGACTATATCCGCACCGGCCTGAGCAAGACCTTAGGTGAGGGAACAGGTTTAAGCGTCAATTTCAGCGACGATATCCACCAGCTCAACGCCGAAACCCTCGCGCACCACGCACTGCTCATCGTCTTCCGCGACGGCATGATCTGGCCTGACGGCTACGGCCAAGGTGCACCTTATCCCGGCTATGATCCCAATACCCACGGCACCCTCAGCGATCCGCCCGCACCCGAACTGGAACAAAGGGCCGTCCAGTGGATCACTCCCGCACAGGGCCAAGCCGTGCGCACCTTCGTAGAAGAAGGCGGCGCAGCCCTCTTCTACCACAACTCGACCTATATCACCGCCTGTGAGGACTTCAGCCACGTGCAGGGCTCAACCACCGAGGGCCATCCACCGGTGCGCCCCTATAAAGTCGAAATCACCAACAGGGACCATCCCATTACGCGCGATGTGGGGGACTTCATTGTCACCGACGAACAACACTACATGCGCTATAACAAAGACCCCGCAGACGTCTTGGCGATCAGCGTCAACGAAGACGGCCACACCTTTGGGGAATTGGGGACCCGTTGTGAGGCGGCCTGGGCCTACCAATACGGGAAAGGTCGGGTCTGCTATCTCGCTCCAGGCCACACGATCCCGGCCCTGTGGAACCCCGAATACGCGAAGATGCAGCAGAATGCGGTACGCTGGTTATTACGCCAGACTTGAGCACAACCACATGGCACCGTATATGACCTTGATTCCGGTATAGTCTTTATCTATTGCAAAAACAATACCTTGTGAACATCGACCAGCTACCCGGATCGCAGTCGGTATAGATAGACGACGCTGGCCGATGCACGCCCTGCATCGTCGCGGCCGGGCCACTGTAGCGAATAAACGCCCACAGCCCGTTCTCCGTCTAGCAAAATTGCCGTTTTTTGCCCGCCGAGATTATATACCGCTAATCCCACGGAAGCTTACTCGGTTAATGCAAAGCCGATCATCAGCTGCGAGATTGAAGGGGTTGGGGATATTCTGCTCCAGGCGACAGTGTTGAGGTTGTGCGGGAATGCGGGTTGCCCTGATCACCGTTGCACGGTGGGGCATCACCTTGAGGATAAAACCCGGCGCAGCGATAAAGAGATTAGTGTTGCTGCCAGGGCAGGCTTTTGCTCGTAACGGCCTTGCGCATATTGCTCAGCCAAATGGGCCAGAAATATCCAGTCTTGCTGCCGGCGGGCAAGAACGCCGGGGCGATCATATGCTTTTTCTTGCGATCGATATCTTTCTGCAAAAAGTCCGCGACGGCCGAATAGGGGATCCAAGCGAAGGTGCTACGCTCCAGGTAGGCGTCGTTGGCCTCCGGTGGGGGGTGGTTCATCACGCGTTGTGCCGGTACGAAGGCGACCTCGGCGAAATAGGAGGCGAAATCGCCGTCCATCACCGGGGCTTGGTCTTTGATTTTATGCAGCAGGTCGGCGGCTGTAAAATAACCGCGCGATTCTTCTGAGCCTTTATGTGCGGCCGTCTCGGCGATGGTCTCGCCTTTGCGTGCACCACCACCAAAACCGCCCCATCCCCTTTCGCTGCCCGCGTGCTCGGCAAGCAGCAGGTAGACCTCGTCGCCGGATTGAAAATACATCACCATGCCGGCCGGTTCGGCCATGGCGGCGTTTGCCAGCAGCATCACCATGCCGCCGCACAAGAGTATCCGTTTCATATCCATCTTTCTTTGTTATGGTCGGTTCTTGAAGGTTAAGTTCGTTTATTAGCTTAAGGTCTATGCTAAGCTATGCCAAGCGACAAGGATTCCACCTGGGGTTTTATATAGTTGGCGAGCGCGTTGCTCGCCTGTATTAGACCGAACCACCCATCGCCTTCCTTTGACCTCGAGCGCGACTATCGGCCCTTGGAAATAGTCAGCCGCCGAGGTTACCACCGGCAGGCGCCGGAAAATACCTATCTCATATAATTATTTTGTTAGGTCGGTGGCCCTGTATTTCTCATAGTACGCAGTTGCTGGTTCTTTATGGGCCATCATCCAATGTATATAGCGATCGCGCATATTCGACGAAAAATCATGCCCCACTGCGTTGTCGACAAAGTGCTCCGCCTGCCCGCCCGCCTCGTTGATTAGGCGCACGGTTTCGGCGTTGATGGCGGCCGGGCAGTCCGTGTCCTGGCCGCCGTCGATAAAGAGCACCGGGCGGTCCGTGAAACGATCGGGATGAGACTGCGTGGCATGCCCGGCGCACCACGTATCCGCCCACGTGCCCTCCTGGGCACGGCGACACCACGCGTCGGCCTGGTAGAAGCTGGAGCGCCCGACGACCGAAACGAGGGCGCTGAAGCGCTTTTCCTGAGCGAAGACCATTTGCGCGATCAGACCGCCCATTGAGACGCCGGCCACTTGCGGGCTAGCGGCGGATAGATTGGGGAGTGCCAAGGCGGCATCGAGCAGGGCGGGTGCTTCCTGGCGGGTTTGGTCCATCGCCTCGCAGATAAAAGTCCAGCCGTTGAACGTGGCTCTGGACCAGGCGTCGGTGCGGCGTTCGCCGTGTTCGACGCAGTCCGGTGCGACTACGGTAAAACCGGCAGATGCGGCGCAGATGAGCGTCTGGTCCGGCGTATTGATATCGCCCTTGTCGCCGGTCCAGCCGTGATAGTGGAGCAGCAGCGGCGTGTGCGATAACCGGTCGTCGCGCAAGACGAGGCACGGGATATCGGCGAGTACTTCTTTGGTGACGGTTAGCATCTGGCGTGGCCCGTTCTGTTATGGCGATAGGGGGTTCATGGAAGTAGGTCGACCAATCTCTACATCATCGCTTATATGTTCGGGTAGTCTCTTTTTCAATCGTATGATAGCTGGCTTTTCAATTTTCTCTATCAAGTCGTATACGAACAAAAGGTGCGGAACGCGATACAGGTCTATTTCACCTGATAGACGAACCTACGTTCGCAGCAGCCTGTTCTCACTTGGTGTACCCATTATTGAATATTGCCAGTGGACTGTCAAGTTGAGCGTATAATAATAACATCGAATCACCGTCCTCTCTCTTGCTCGACACCGCCTCAATCCGCTCCTATATTGAAGGTACTCAAGGAGTTGCATAAGAGCATGCCTGCACGATCAACAACCCTCAAAGACATTAAAGCCGCCCGCGAGCGTATCGACGACTATATCTACTACTCGCCACTGGCCCACTCTGAGACCCTGAGCCAAATCAGCGGTGCCCAGCTATATCTCAAGTTGGAAAACCTGCAGATGACCGGCTCGTTCAAAGACCGGGGCGCGTTCAATAAGGTATTGCAATTGGATGCGGCAGAGCGGGCCCTGGGAGTGGTAACCGCATCGGCGGGTAACCATGCCCAGGCCGTGGCTTATTTGGCGCAACGGTTGCGCATATCTGCGACGATCGCGATGCCCGAAAACGCGCCGCTGACCAAGGTTGCTAACACGCGTAGGCACGGGGCCGAGGTGGTACTGTCGGGGGCGACCTATCAGGACGCGTACGACAAGGCGGTGGAAATTCAGCAGCAGCAGGGCGCGACCTTTGTGCATCCCTTTGATGATGCCGAGGTAATCGCCGGGCAGGGCACGATCGGTCTTGAGCTTTTGCAACAGGCACCGAAGCTCGACGCGGTCGTAGTACCGGTCGGTGGGGGCGGGTTGGTCTCGGGGATCGCGGTAGCGCTGAAAGAACAAAATCCCCAAATTGAAATTATCGGTGTCGAGGCGGCGGCATTTCCCTCGGCCCGGCTCTCGCTGGCGCAAAATCGAGTCGTCGCCGCCGGACAAATGGCGTCGTTGGCCGATGGGATCGCGGTCAAGCAAGTAGGGGATATGCCTTTATCGTTAATGGCCGCTATGTCGACGAGGTGGTCTGCGTCGAGGAGGAGGAGATCGCGCGGGCGATTTTGACGTTGTTAGAAATAGAGAAGACCGTAGCCGAAGGCGCCGGGGCCGTGGCGCTGGCGGCGATACTCAAAGGCAAGGTGAAGTTGGCGGGCAAGCAAGTGGCGGTGATCATTAGTGGCGGCAATATCGACGTGAATAAACTGGCGCGGATTATCGAGCACGGACTGGTCAAGGATGGACGGCGCATTCGCCTCAGAGTGCAGGTGTCCGACCAGCCGGGTAGCCTACAACGGGTGACCGCAGCGATCGCCGAAGAAATGGCTAATGTGCTTGAGGTCTACCACGAACGGTCTCTGCCGGGCGGGCCGGTGGACAGCACGGAAATATTTTTCACTCTCGAAACGCGCGGCCGCGAACACGCCGAACAACTGATCGGCCGGCTCGCGGCCCAGGGTTTTCAATTGGAGGAACAGCGCTAAATGGGCGACAAGATACGCGTGGGCGTGCTCTTCGGTGGGCGCTCCGCCGAGCACGAGGTTTCAGTGAGTTCGGCGAGGTCAATACTGGCGGCGGTCGATAGCGACAAATACGAGTTGGTGATGGTCGGTATCTCGAAGGAAGGGCGTTGGCTGACGGCTGGGGTTACGCAAGAGTTGTTGACGTCGGGGCAGGTCGAGGAGGAGGGGCTGCTGCCGGTGGCGTTGGACTATCTGGGCTCGCGTGAATTGGTGGCGCAAGAAGGTGATGCGGCGGGCCAGGCGATTGATGTTATTTTTCCGATGCTGCATGGGCCTTATGGTGAAGACGGCACGATGCAGGGTCTGTTAGAATTGGCGAATGTCGCTTATGTCGGAGCCGGGGTAGTCGGCTCGGCGGTGGGCATGGACAAGGAGTTAATGCGGCGGGTTTTTAAGGCCGAAGGGCTGCCGCAGGTCGACTATCAGGTGGTGCGGCGCAGTCGCTGGGAAAAAGACCGAGCGGGGGTGGGCGATGAGTTGGAGGCGCGTTTTGAATATCCGGTGTTTGTGAAACCTGTGAGTTTGGGATCGAGCGTGGGGGTGGGCAAAGCGAGTAATCGTGAAGAGCTGGAACAGGCGATCGACGAGGCGGCGCAATACGATTATAAGGTGATGGTCGAGGCGGAGGCTGCCGGCTGTCGCGAGGTGGAGGTGGCGATCTTGGGTAATGAGGAGCCGGAGGCTTCAGTGGTCGGCGAGATTGTGCCGGGTAATGATTTTTACGATTATGAGGCGAAGTATATCGATGACAATTCAGATCTGATCATTCCGTCGCGCGTTTCGCCCAAGACGCAAGAGGCGATTCGCACGATGGGGGTCAAGGCGTTTCAGGCGGTGGAGGCTTGGGGTTTGTCGCGAGTGGACTTTTTTGTGCGCGAAGGCGACGAGGCTATTTTTATCAACGAGATCAATACGATGCCGGGGTTTACGCCGATTAGCATGTATCCGAAGCTGTGGGAGGCTAGCGGGATAGGTTATGGAGAGCTAATTGATCGATTGATTGCGTTGGGGATAGAAAGGCATGGGGATAAGCAGAAGACGAAGACGGCGCGTTAGGTGTAGACGGGCGAACTGCGAAGGTCTAAAGCCTTTCCTCTTTTATAGAGCGATGAATAGAACGGCCAGTTGTCGCGGTTTGATATTTTATGTGGATCACTTTCGTTTTAATGTGAGATGAGATTATGGCGAATGGGTATTTTGAAAAGGGGAATATTAGCAATCTGATTTCTTTTGGATTGCTGGGTGTGGGGTTGTTTGCGCGGATGGAGGGAGTTGCGGGTGGGGGGTGGGTGTTGGCGGTGGGGTTGTTTGGTTTTGCGGGGGGGGTGACGAACTGGTTGGCTGTAAAGATGTTGTTTGACCGGGTGCCGTTGTTATACGGGTCGGGGGTGATTCCGGCGCGGTTTCGCGAGATACGGCAGGCGGTCAAAGATGCGATTATGGAGTATTTCTTTGACGAGGAATATCTCTCGCGTTTTTTCGCTGAACGCGTGAACGCATTCGCCGGGGGGGATGGGTTGGGGGAGAAGGTTGGGGCGATGTTGGAGTCGGAGCAGGTGGACGGAATTATCGATCAAAAGCTGGAGGAGTTGGCCGCCTCGCCGCAAGGCATGATGATCAAGATGGTGGGCATACAGACGGTCAAACCGCTAGTTAAACAATTTGTAATCAGCGTCGGCACGGAGATCGCGCCGTTGTTGGCCGGGGAGGTGGCCAAGCCGGAATTGGAGGTGGGGGCGCTCAGGCAGCAGGTGGACGAGTTATTGGAAACCAAGTTGCAGGAATTGACGCCCGAACGGGTCAAGGAGATGATGGAGGAGGTGATTCGCGAGCATTTGGGTTGGCTGATCGTGTGGGGCAATGTATTCGGTGGTTGTATTGGACTGGCATCTAAAGCGATGGGATATTGAAATGAGCAGATACGATTTGAGCGGTGAGGTGGCGGTGGTGATCGGAGGGACCGGGGTTTTGGGTGGAGCGATCGCGCAGGGTTTGGCCGAAGCAGGGGCCAAGGTGGCGGTGTTGGGGCGCAGTCAAGAGCGGGGCAAGGAGCGGGTTGCGGCGATTGAGCAGGCCGGAGGTGAGGCGCTATTTGCCGCTTGTGACGCGACGGATAAGACCTCGCTGGCGGAAGCGCAGGCGGCGGTGGGCGCGGGTTTGGGGGCGGTGGGGGTGTTGGTCAATGCGGCAGGCGGAAACCAGCCACAAGTGACCTTGAACGACGAACTGAGTTTTGAAGGTATTGAAACGGCGGATTGGCAGGATTGTTTTGATCTGAATTTGGGCGCGGGGGCCTTGCTGCCGTGCCAGGTCTTTGGTCCGGCGATGGTGACTGCGGGCAAGGGCAGTATAATCAATATCGCCTCGGTCGCCGCGCACTTGCCGGTCTCGCGGGTGGTGGCCTATTCGGCGGCGAAGGCGGCGGTGGTCAGCCTGACGCAGTTTTTGGCGCGCGAATGGGCGCAAAAGGGCGTCAGGGTCAACTCGATCACACCGGGTTTTTTTCCCGCCGAGCAGAATCGCCGTTTGCTATTCGAGGAAGACGGCAGTCCGACCGAACGCGGAGGCCAGATTCTTTCGCACACGCCGATGAACCGTTACGGGCGGCCGGAGGAGTTGGTCGGCGCGGCGGTCTTTCTCGCCTCGGAGGCGGCGAGTAGCTTTGTTACCGGCACCGACATCTGCGTCGACGGGGGCTTTCTGGCGACGACGATATAGGTCGCGGATGAGCTACTAACATTGCGGCTGCAGATTTGTTGGATCTGCAGCCGTTTTTTTGTGCATCCACGGGGGAGTTAAGCAGAAAAGGAGGAGTGATGACGGATAATATTTAGTACGTGGCGATTGCGACTGCTGGGTGAGACGGTGCGGGCCGGTGGCGGTAGTGGCGGATTTCCAGCGCAAGGGGGTCGGCGGGTAGTTGCTCAATTACGGGCATGATTTAGGGCGACAAGAGGATTATTCTTTCGCCTTTTTGTTCGGGCATTCGTCCTATTATCCGCGTTATGGTGACCAGACCAACACGCACTCGATCCGGCTTGGGCGACGGTGAAGGACGAGATGAGCGAGGCGGCGATGGTGTGCGTGCTGCAGGAAGGGGTGTTGGACGGATATTTTGCGGCGGTGGAGAAAGGGCGAGCGACGGGTTGTGTCAATTGGCCGCTGCCCTTTTTGGCGTACTAACGGAAGAGCAATCGCAGGTAAAAACGCGGGTCGATCATGGTTTTGCGCGGTACGGAGCTGGCGATCATGCCACAGATTAGGTCGCTGACCTCTATATTGTTAGCTGCTTTGCGGATGACGAAGTTCATCAGAAAGGGCCAGCAGCCTAGGCTGTGCAGCTTGGTGCTGATTTTTAGTTCGCCGCTTAAGGTGATAGCCGTTGATAACTACTAAGCTGCACTTAATCAAAAAGTAGCTTGAGATAAAAAAGTGGGTTTATTAACTGAGTGCGCGGTACGGCATTGGCCATCATGCCGCAGAGCAGGTCGCTGACTTCTTTGTTACGCGAAGCTTTGCCAATGACCATGTTCATAAGAGTTCCCCAATTACCTAGCCCGTGTAGTTGGGTGCTGAGTCGTAGTTCACTGCTGATTACCTTCCATAGACGGCTTTCGTAGCTATGCAGAGTCCGGGCGGAAAAGTCGCCGACTAAATGTGCTTCTGCTGCCATGTCTATGGCTGCACGTGCTGAATAGAAGGCGTTGCCGATTCCCTCGCCGGTAAAGGGATCAATCAGTCCGGCAGCATCCCCCAATAGCATAAACCCGTTGCCGTGAATAGTGCGTCGTTTAGAGCCAACGGGAAGGTTCCAGCCAATTGGTTTTTCCAAAGGTTGGGCGTTGGCGAAACGCGCTTGAAAAGATGGGCTGGTTATGGCATTTTGCAGCATTGATTTTAAGTCTGCCTTACGCTTTTTTATTTCGTCGTGTCCCATGCCGATACCTATATTGGCACGGCCATCGTCGGTGGGGAAAATCCAGAAATAGCCAGGTTTTACCTCATCTATAAAGTGTAGCTCAATTTTTCCCGTCATGCCTTCAACTCCCTGCCAGTATTGACGCAGGGCCACCATCCAGTGTTTGCTTTCTAGTTTGTACAAACCGGCCTGACGCGCGACGATGGAGCGGTAGCCATCGCAGCCCAATACGACTGGGGCATAAAGCTCGCGAGTTTGGCCGTCTGTATCTGTGCCGCTGATGCCAATAACTTGATCTTTATCCCAAAGTAGTTTTTCTACTGAAAAATCTTCGTAGCAGTCGGCGCATACTTCGCGCGCTTTTTCAAATAGAAAATGATCAAATACTTCCCGACGAATAACAAAACCTTCCATGGGCAGCGTGTTGCCGGTGATCAGGTCATTAAGGGGATAGCGATCAAGGGGAATACTCGCGGTGGTGTGGTTGGGGCTGCCAAAGACGATATGGCCAACGGGTGCACCAGGTAATGTGCGAACTTCATCGACTAACCCAAGTTCGTGCAATATGGCGACGCTTTTTCCCGATATAGCATCGCCGCAAATTTTATCGCGTGGGAAACGCTCCTTGTCTACCAACAGACATTTTAGCCCTTGGCGATGAGCGTAGAGGGCGGCGGTGGCGCCGGCAGGGCCACCGCCGACGATGATCAGATCGTAGGTTTCCACGCCTTTTCCTGTGTGGGTTATCGCAAAAATAGATCGCGTTGCGCTCAGTACAAGGGGGAAGCGGGAACTTGCCAAGCGAGCGTAGTTCCGTACATTTCCAGTCTCTACTATAATGAAATTTCCTCTTGGAAGCGACGAAAAACAAGGAGTTGCAGCGAGATGTCTGAAGAACAGCAGGTCGGTGACGACAAAGAGGGCCAGGTGGATGACGACAAAGAACAAGCAACCGGGGATGGCCAGGTCGAAGAACGCGTCTTCCAAACCGAGGTGCAACAACTGTTGCACCTGCTCATCCATTCCTTATACACGCAGAAGGAGATTTTCCTGCGCGAACTGGTCTCCAATGCTTCTGACGCGCTGGACAAGATCCATCATCGCTCGCTGACGGACAAAAATGTTCTCGATCTCGACGCCGAGTTGGAGATCGAGGTCGAGGTGGCCAGCAGCAACAAGGTGTTGACGATCCGCGACCGCGGCATTGGCATGACGCGCGACGAAGTCAACCAGAATATCGGCACCATCGCCCGCTCGGGTTCGGCTGAATTCGCCAAGCAGATGGCCGATGCCGACGACGAGGAGAAGAAAGTCCAGCTGATCGGGCAATTCGGGGTGGGGTTCTATTCGGTCTTTATGGTCGCCGATCGGGTCGTCCTGACCACGCGTTCGGCCGACCCGGACGCCGAGGCGGTGATGTGGGAATCGACCGGCGACGGGGCCTATACGCTGGCCAAAGCCGACAAGGCAGAGCGCGGTACGGAGATCAAAATCTACATCCGTTCCGACTGCGAGGAGTTCCTCGACGCTCAGACCCTGGAGGGGGTAATCCGCAAGCACTCCGACTTCGTGTCCTACCCGATCAAGGTCGCCGGCAAGCAGGTTAATGACACCGCCGCGCTGTGGACCCGGCCGCGCAACGAGATCACCGACGAGCAATACAACGAGTTTTACACGCATCTGACCGGCGACACGGACGAGCCTTTGGCACGCGAGCACGTGGCGGTCGACGTGCCGATCCAGTTTTATTCGGTGCTGTTTATCCCCAAGCACTCGCCGGCACAGTGGCTGTTCAACCCCGAGCCGAAGATCTCGCTCAACCTGCACGTCAAGCGGGTCTTTATCCAGGACGACTGCAAGGAGCTCTTGCCGCTGTGGCTGCGCTTCGTGCGCGGGGTAGTAGACTGCGACGACCTGCCGCTCAATGTCAGCCGTGAAAATTTGCAGCAAAACCCGGTTATCGCCAAGATCCGCCAGACCTTGGTGCGCAGGGTACTCGGCATGCTGCAGAGCATGGTCAAAAAGGATGAAGAAAAGTATCTGACCTTTTGGCGCGCCTATGGCCAGGTGCTCAAAGAGGGCGTGTCGATGGAAGTCGAGCACAAGGATCAACTCGCTGGGTTGTTGCGTTACCACACCTCGCTGGAGGACGATGCGGACAGTTATATTTCGTTGCAGACCTATATTGACCGGATACAGGACGAGCAGGAGAAGATCTACTACTTGGCCGGCGAAAATAAAGAAGCAATCGCGCAAAGCCCACTATTAGAGACTTTCCGTAAGCGCGGACTGGAGGTGCTCTACCTCGATGAGCCGGTCGACGAGTGGGTGATCCAGGGTTTGCAGAAATTCGCCGAGAAGGAATTTCAGGCTGTAGACGCGGCAGATCTGGACCTGGCCGCCGACGAGGACGAGGTCAAGCTCGAAGGGGTCGATGACGAGCAGAAGGCTGAGACCATCGAGTTGATCGCCTTTCTCAAGAAGAAGCTCGAAGGCCGGGTTTCGGACGTGGCCGAGTCGAAGCGCTTGACCGACAGCCCCTGTGTGCTGGTGGCCCCGCAAGGCGGGATGAGCCAGAACATGGAGCGTCTGATGCATATGGCCGACCGCGAGTTTAAGAGCGGACAACGGTTGTTGGAGATCAATCCTAAGCACGAGATCATTCGCAATATGGGCGCGGTGCTCAAGCGCGACCGCGATTCGGATCAATTAAACAACTGGGCGCATTTCCTGGTCGATTTCGTACTCTTGGGCGAGGGCAAGGTCGAGGATCCGCAGCGGGTCGGCAAGACCTTGCAGTCGATTATGGGCGTGGCCACGGCGAGCGCCGCCGAGGAGACTAAGGAGAGCTAAAGATGTCGCAACAAGTGCGTCAACTCGCACAGCGCGCGCGCGTCGCGTCGCGGAGTTTGGCTGCGGCCTCTGGAGAGGTGCGCAAACAGGCCCTGGAGACCATTGCGCAAGCACTGGAAGCCAACCAAGAGCGGGTTCTCGCGGCCAACGCGCAGGATATGGAAGCCGGTAAGGCGCTGATCGAGCAGGGCGAGTTGGATTTGCCTCTGCTCAAGCGGCTCGATCTGAGTGGGCGCAAATTCGCCGGCATGGTGGAGATGGTGCGCAGTGTCGCCGCGCAACCCGACCCATTGGGACAGACCCAGAGCGCGCTCGAATTGGACGAGGCGCTCAACCTCTACCGGGTTACGGTCCCGATCGGCGTGATTGGCGTGATCTTCGAATCGCGTCCCGACGCCTTGGTGCAGATCGCCTCGCTCTGCCTGATGGCGGGCAATGCCGCGCTGCTCAAGGGCGGCCGCGAGGCGACGCGCAGCAATCAGGTATTGGCCGAGGTGATGCTGGAGGCGACGGCGGGCATTGAGTTGGTCCCCGAAGGCTGGTTGGCGCTATTGGAAGGCCGCGAGGAGGTCCGTGCGTTATTGGACCAGGAGGGCGAGGTCGATCTGATTATTCCGCGCGGTAGCAACGATTTTGTCCAGTATATCATGCACAATACCAAGATCCCGGTGATGGGGCACGCCGACGGCATCTGCCACGTCTATGTCGACGCGGCGACCGATATCGACAAGGCGGTGAAGATAGCCGTCGACTCCAAGACGCAATACGTTTCGGTGTGCAATGCCGCCGAGACGCTATTGGTACATGAACATGTCGCCGAGGATTTTTTGCAGCAGGCGGTGCCGGCGCTGCTGCAAAGGGATGTCGAATTACGCGGTGACGCGCGGACCCGAGCGGCAGCCAAGGTCTACGGCCAGATCAAACCCGCGACGGAAGAGGACTGGAAGGCCGAGTATTTGGACTTGGTACTCTCGATCAGAGTTGTCAACGGCATCGATCAAGCGATAGAACATATCAACACCTACGGCAGTCACCATACCGACGCTATCGTCACCGAGGACCGGGTAGCCGCCGGCGTATTTCTGCGCGGAGTCGACTCGGCCTCGGTGGTGCACAACGCCTCGACGCGTTTTGCCGACGGCTTCAAATACGGGCTTGGGGCCGAGGTCGGGATCAGCACCAATCGTCTGCACAGCCGCGGGCCGGTAGGCCTAGAAGGGCTGGTGATCTACAAATACATTTTAGAAGGGGACGGGCATGTCGTCGATACCTACGACGGCGAAGAGCAGCGCCCCTTTACCCACCGCCGGTTGGACCAAGGCTGGCAGGCCTGAGGGAGCCTTTGATGAGCGAGCAAGAAACAGCCAACACCGCGATTGATCGCCATATCTTTATCTGCGCGACGCCGACTAAGGCGAAATGCCATGCGGGCACGGCCGGCGCGGAGTGCTGGGATTATCTAAAAAAGAGGCTGCGCGAGCTGGGCCATGGCGATCCCCGCAGCGGGATCCACCGCACCAAGGCCGACTGTCTGCGCGTCTGTGAATCGGGGCCGACGGTGGTGGTCTATCCCGAAGGTGTCTGGTATCATTCGATGACGGTCGAGAAATTGGAGCGCATTATTCAGGAGCATTTGCTCGGTGGTCAGGTGGTCGAGGAGTGGGTTATTGCGGAGCCTTTCCGCAATCTGGAAGCATAAGAACGGAAAACGCGAGATATCGTAGCCCTGCGGTCTCAACGGCCACAGGGCTTTCTATTGACATCACCCTCTATAGTGGTAATACTAAAGGTCATTCGTCTTCCCTGAGACGACGTGAATTGAATACCGCCCGCCTTCTCCGAGACGGCGGGCAAGGAGCCTGTTGTGAATAATAAACCCGCCGACAAAAAACACGTCGATCTCGAAATCAAGGACGCGAGTTTGATTTTTTCTCGTGTCTGCGACAGCCTGGAGGAGGAATTCGGGCGTGAGAGACTCTGTTTTCCCGGCGAGATCATTTGGCTCGGCGGAGCACCCGGCGCCGGTAAGGGCACTAATACGCCCTTTATCTTAGAAGCGCGCGGCATCACGGCCCAGCCAGTGGTCATCAGCGACCTGCTCAACAGCCCGCGCGCGCAACAGATTAAGGCCGCCGGTGGGCTTGTCGGCGACGAGGAAGTGACCTTCCTGATCCTAAACAAACTGCTGGACTCTGAATACGAAAAGGGCGTGATCGTCGACGGCTTTCCGCGCACGAAGGTGCAGGTCGAGTGTCTGAAGATGTTTTACGATAAGATGACCGAATTGCGCGAGGAATTTCGCGATCGGGACTTCCCGCGGCCGCTTTTCCGCGCGGTGCTGCTCTTCGTCGACGAAGCGATCAGCGTTGAGCGCCAGATGTACCGGGGCCAGGAGGCCCAGGAGAACAACCATAAGGTCGCGATATCGGGCGTCGGGCAGGTGGAGGAGATCCGCACGACCGACCTCGATCCGGAGTCGGCCCGCAAGCGCTATCAGGTTTTCAAGGAGACGACGTTCGACGCGTTGCGCTCACTGCGCGATATTTTCCATTTTCGCTTTATTGACGCGGGCCAGCCGCTCGAAGAGGTGCAGGAGGAGATAGGGGAGGAGTTTTCGTATCAGAGCTCGTTGGAGCTGTCGCACGAGACCTTCGACCAGGTCCGCGCCATTACGCCGGCCAAGCAAATGGTGCTCTACGCGCGGCAGGAGTTGGTCAAGCGCCTGGAGGTTTACAACGAGGATTACTCCGAGCTTTTTCAGCGAGTGATCGCCAAGATCAATAGCAAGTTTATGCCGATCATCACTCGCTATGCGATCACTGGCCAGACGATTGTCAACTCGGAGGACGTGCTCTTCAAGGACCCGTTGGCGCTGGCGATATTGATCGACGTATTCTCTGAGCGCGGCTACCGGGCCTTGGTCGACGTCAATCGCATCGACGTGCCGAAGCGGCTCGACCCAGAAACGCACGAGATTATCTGCGAGCAGAAACGGGTCTATCGTTTCCAAGTGATGTTCGCGGCGTCGGCTATACGGCGGGGGCAGGAGTAGGGGAGGCGTCAGAGCGGCGAGTCTACGGCGCGGGACAGGCCGTGTGGTATTGAATCGGTTCTCGACAAAAAAGAAAATGATAAAAGAAGCCCCCGGCAGAATATTCTGTCGGGGGCTTCTTTTATTGTCTCGATCCAGTGATTAGTTCTGCGTAATCGTCCCCCTTACGATCGAGCCATTGGCCGGGTAACTGAAGCCGTCGTTGACTAATTGCACAACGCCGTCTTCGGCCAGCGCTTCGAGGCCGGTGCCAAGATCTGCCAGGCTTCAGGGCTTGAAGATGTGTTATGCGGCGTTAACTAAGGGCACGGCAGCGCTGGCGCTCAAATGAATGATAGCCGCCGAGCGCATGGAGTTGTTGGATGCGCTGGTCGGCGAGTGAAAAATGAGCCCGGCCGATCGCTATGCGGGTTTTCAAAAGGGCCTGCCGTCGGTGCCGACGAAGGCCCGGCGTTGGATCGGTGAAATGGAGAAGATCGCCAAGACCTTGGGTAATTCGGGGTTGACGCCGAAGATATTCGAGGGGGCGGCAGAGATGTATCGCCTCGTGGGGACCACGTCGCTGGCTGATGAGACACCGGAGACCTTTGGTCGCGAGCGGACGTTACAACAAGTAATTGAGCTATTCTAAGGCCTGAGTTCGACGCGGCCTGAGTCGGTGCGCAGGAGGATTTGCGGTAGGTCATCGGTACGGGTAAAAGATTTGAGCTGGTAGGTGTGTCCTTCGAGCTCGTGCTGTTCTTCGCGATCGAAGGAGAAGGGAGCGATGATCTCGCCCCGATCGACTTGCGCGTAGAATAAAAAATTACCGCTGATCGGTGCGCCGCCGTAGTCGAGGACCGCGTCGCCGGACACGGTTTGCAGCGTCATTTCGGCAGCGGGGGCTTGTGCCAGGCCGATCGCCAGATCGCCGGAGGTCGTATTAAAAAAACCGGGGCCGGTAGCGTGCAAGGCGGCGGCGCTTATATCGCCGGAGTTGCTGTGCAAAGAAAGTTGGCCGCTGAGATCCTTGCTTTTGATCGGACCGGAGTTCGTTGTAAAATGCAGCGTGCCGTCTAACGCCTGTGCCCTGATGAGGCCGGAGCCGGTCTCGGCGGTGATCGCGCCATGCCCGTCTTTGAGCCGGATCTGGCCGGAGATAGTTTCGGCGGTGATGTCGCCATCGCAATTGACCAGGTCGATATCGGCGGTCGCGGTCTTCAGTGCGAGCTTGCCGGTAGTGCCGCGAACTTTGATATCGCCGGAGACGCTCTCGACCTCGATAGGTCCAGTAAGCTCGGTGAGGATGATATCGCCCGAGGCGGAGTGGATGCGGAATTTCGTTTGCGGTGGCGCCTCGATGGTCCATTCGGTTTGGCTGCGTGCGAGAGAGAAGAATTCTTCCCGCAGCCGCAACAGGTTATCCTCTTCGGATAATGTGGCCGTAAATTTATCGGCTGGCCCGTAGCGGTGTACGACCCGCACGTGGATCGCGTCGGCGGGGCCGGCGCTGATCCGGCAGGAACCGCTGACGAGTTGGATGTCGATTAACTCTTTAGGCGTAAAGAGTCGGTTTTGCACCTGCTGCGTCGCGGTGTTGATATCGCCGACGGGGCGGTAGCCGCAGGACAGGCCGAAGGCGCAAAGGGCCCATAATATATAACGCATATCAGAATTGCTGCAGGTTGAGGCCGGCGTCGAGCGCGGCCTGTCTGCCGACGATGATAGCTTGTAACTGCTCGTCGGGCACCCAATAGGACAGGCGTCCAAGGGTGAGTTCGGTGGCCCGGGCCAGAACTGGACCGGCGAGGAACAAGAAGAGGATATAGCGGATCAGGGTCATACTGCACTCTTTCGAACTTGCCATAGGATAAATATATAAAACAGCAGCCGACTGATATATGTCGGTTAGCGGTTCTTTTTTTAGCGATTTTTCGCCCGTTAGGAGACGACCGAAATCCTCGGTGTAACGGTTGTTGGTTCTACCAGGTCGAAGACGCGGTAGATCGCCCGCGTGACCTCATCCGTATACTGCAAGGCGGGGCGCGGCAGCGAGCCTTCGTTGATCAGTCGAGGCACATTGAGCAGTACCCCGGAAAAATGGCTGAGGGCCAATTCGGAGTGGGTGGGCTGCATCTGCGCTATTATTCGGGTAAAGATACGGCTTTGCCGGGTGGTGATTTCCTGCCAACTTTGCGGAAAGGCGTGTTCGGTGAAGAACACGTAGGAGAAGGCATCGGGGAATTGGTCGTAATAATCGTAGGAGACTCGGACCCATTCGCGCACTTTTTCAGCAACGGAGGCTGTGCTCAGGGCAATCATTTCTTTGGTCGAGGCCATATCGGCGACGATGGTGAAGTAAGCCTGTTGACAGAGGTCGTCCTTGCCCTTGAAGTGGCGGTACAGTGCCCCTTCAGTGACACCGGCGGCGGTGGCAATTTGGCGGACGGATGTGCCGTTGACGCCCTGTCGGGCCATTAGGTGCACCGTTGCGGTGACGATTTCATTTTTCTTGTTCTTGCGCATGCGCTTTATCTTCTGCGGGTTAGTATTGACTTACCGGTCGAGTGATGCCAATCCCGGTATATCGTATCGCAATCGGCATGCCATCAAGCACCGACGCCCTATTCAATAGTATAAAGTAATATATTACTAAGATTTACGACGGCTTTATTGTTATTTTTATGTTCCCGACCATGATACGATGAGTGTTTAATCATCGTACATGTATGCCAAAATTTGTTACCCGGCGCTAGCGCCGGGTATAGACCAGCGGGTGGCTGCGGAGAAGCTGGGCAAGATCCGCTACGGTGAGGAGTCGGTCCTGCTCGTCGAGGACGAAGTGAAGATCCGCCAGGTCGTGGTGTCGATATTGGAGAGCTATGAGGTACACGGTGTTACAGGCGGCGGTCAAGCGGGTGGTCAAGCCGGTGGTCAAGGTCGCGATCTTTACCGAGTTGTCGCTTGGCAAGGAAGATTTCCCCGGTGTCGCCGGCATTATCTACAAGCTCATCGGCTTGAAGCGGTTGGTAGCCGATGTGCGGGAGGCCCTGAGCGTTTGAGCGGAGCGCTAGTCGCGGTCAACGGCACGCGCCTGCACTGCGAGCGGGCCGGTGAAGGTTCACCACTGGTTATGATTCATGGCGATGCGCTCGACGCCCGGCTGTGGGACGGGCAGTTCGCTTTTTTTGCGCGTGAGCGCGAAGTGCTGCGTTACGATGTGCGTGGCTTCGGCCGTTCCGATCCGCCGGGTGCCGAAGCGTATGCGGACGTCGATGACCTCAAGGCGCTGTTGGAGTATTTCGACATAGACTCGGCGCATTTACTGGGATTGTCGATGGGGGGGCGGATCGCCACCGATTTCGCGCTGACCTATCCCGATTCGGTGGGTGCGCTGGTGTTACTCGACTCGGGTTTGGGCGGCTATCCCTGGTCGGTCGAGATACGAGAATTCTTCGCTGCGATCTTTGCGGCGGCGCGCGAACAGGATGTCGAGGCGGCGCGGGCATTGTGGTCGCAAGCCCCGGGGCACGAGACCATTTTTGCACATTCCGAGGCCGCGGTCCTTTTTCGTCGGATGGTCGCCGACTATTCGGGTTGGTTCTGGCTCAACGAGGACCCCGGCACGGAGTTGGCGCCACCGGCCTTTGCTCGCCTGGAAGAAATTCAAGCGCCGACCCTGGTCCTCGTCGGCGAGCTCGACAACGGTGATTGCCGCACGATCGCCGACGAGTTGTATCGCCGCATTCCCGGCGCAGAAAAAAAAGTACTGCCCGGCGTCGGTCATATGAGTAACTTGGAAGCCCCGGAACAATTGAACCAACTGGTGCGCGAATTTCTCTCGCGGCACAATCCCTAGGAGCAAAGCGATGGCCCTTACCGACGCCCTGCCCGATATGCAGCGCGAGATTCGTTTTTTCCCCGTTGCGAACGACGAGCCAAAACACCTGAGCAAGGCGCAGGTAGAGCAATACAACACACAGGGGTATATCTGTCCGTTGCATGTTTTTACACCGGAGGAGGCCGCGGCGAATCGGCGTTATTTCGATGAGATGATCGAAAAGGCCAAGGCCGCCGGTCACAATAGCTATTCGATCAATGGCTGGCATCGCCACTGCAAGGGGATCTACGATCTATTACACGACCGGCGAATACTCGACTACGTTGAGGATCTTGTCGGGCCGAATCTCGTCAGTGTGATGACGCACTATTTTTCCAAGGATCCGGGTGACAACAAACAGGTGAGCTGGCACCAGGACGCTTCCTATTGGCCATTGACGCCGAGCAAGGTCGTGACCGTATGGTTGGCGATTGACGATGTGCAAGAGCAGACGGGGCCGATGACGGTGATCCCTGGTTCGCATCTGCACGGGCAGATTCCCTTTGAGCACAGCACGCAAGAAGAACAGAATGTGCTGGGGCAGAGTGTGCACGATCCGCTCAAATGGGGTAGCGAGCCGGTGCCTTTTATTCTGCAGGCGGGGCAGATTTCAATACACACCGATATGTTGTTGCACGGCTCCAGGCCCAATCTTTCCGATCGTCGCCGCTGTGGCCTGACTTTGCGCTATATGCCGCCGGATGTGCGCACGCGGGAGGAACGACGGGCGAACGGTTATATCTGCCGCGGTGAGGATCCGGAAGGGTACTGGGTCAATTTTCCGGTGCCTGAGAGGGATGAGATTCCGGAGAAGGAGTGACGTTGGGTGGTAGTGACGTAGCGCTTTGAGAAATGTTGTTTAGGTATTTATTGCGGATGCTAGGCGGCGGGCTTTTTTAAAGCCCCCCGGGCCGTCGCGACCACTCCCCCCGCACCGCCCTTCCAGGCCCTTTGCCCAACCGCCCCTCTTAAAAAATATCCGCCGCGATCAATATCCGTGATGAATTCAGCAACAAAAGAGGGCCCTGTACCGCGCTGATAACAAAGCGGCACAGGGCCCTCTTTTGTTGGGGGTGATATCGCGTCGGTATTATGCCCAGGCTTTTTCGTAGGCGGTGATGACGCGATCCATCATCGCCTCTTTTTCCTTGTCGATCTGGGCCCGTTGCGGATCGGCGTCTAGCCAAGCGACGCATTCTTTGGCGCCCTGGGAAAAAGATACGGTGGCGGTGTAGCCGGGCACGAGCTCTTTGATTTTGCTATTGTCGAAGACCACGCTGCAAGCCTTGTCGCCGAGCAGCCCCGCGCCGGTGGCTGGGTCGTGGTGGTTGATGAAGTCGGAGGGGATGTGCACCAGTTGCGGTTCGGCGCCGGCGGCGGTGCCGAGGATGGCGTAGATCTGGTTCCAGGTCAGCACTTCGTCGGAGGTGATCTGGTAGGCGTGGCCGATGGCCTTGGGGTGGGCGAACAGGCCGTTGAAGGCCTTGGCGAAATCGGTATTGTGCGTCATAACCCACAGCGATTCGCCGTCGCCGTGTACGATGAGCTTCTTGCCGGCCCGCAGCCGGGCGATAACATTAGGCCCACCGCCGATCGCGGTGGGTAGCCGCGACGGACTGTAGGTGTGCGAGGGGCGGACGATGGTGATGGGGAAGCCGTTGTCGCGGTATTCGCGCATCAACCGGTCCTCGCAGGCGATTTTCTTGCGCGAATACTCCCAGAAAGGATTGGCCAGCGGCGTGCCTTCGTCAATGCGATAGTGTGCTACAGGTTTTTGGTAGGCGGAAGCGGAACTGATAAACACGTATTGGCCGGTGCGTCCCGAGAAGAGTTCGATATCCCGTTCGACCTGCTCGACGCCGAAGGCGATCCAGTCGACGACGGTGTCGAAAGTGTGCCCTTTGAGCAGGGCCTCGGCTTCGTCGCGGTTGTTGATATCGCCCTGGATCAAATGGGCACCGGCGGGCAGGTCCGTGGAGGTTTGGCCGCGATTGAATAGATAGAGTTCAACGCCTTGTTCGAGGGCGAGGCGGGTGCAGGCGGAGGAGATGGTGCCGGTGCCACCGATAAAGAGGACTTTCATCTTTGTATCCCAACTTTCGAGTGAAGGTTATCTGGCGATAAACTTGCCGTCCTTCAATATGCGACGCTGACTGCGCCTTGTCGTTGAAAGGTCCCGGCGTCGGTGTCGACCTGGATCTGATAGAGGTAGAGGCCCGGTTCTACGGTGAACCCGGCTTGGTCGCGCCCGTCCCAGATGCGGGCGAAACGACCGGACTGGTCGGCGCCGGCGAAACCCAGGCGCACGCGTCGGCCGTCTAGAGTATAGATCTCGAAGAAGACCGGTGCTGGTCGCGTCAGGCGCAGCAGGTTGTAGCTGACGAGCAGGAAGTCGTTGAGCCCGTCGGAATTCGGCGTGACGATACGGCTGGTCGATTGTAGGTCGTCGAGTAAGGGATCGCTGCGCGAGCTGAGACGCACGGCCAGGGTCCCGCTCGGGGTCAGCGGGTCGACGTCGCCGGCGCGGGCGAATTGGTAGATCGTCTCTTGTTCGGTGGGGGTGGCGCGTTCGTCGAGGGCCTGGACCCGGAAGAGGGTGCCGTCGGCAAAGACGCGGGCACGGAAGAAGACTTCAATAAAACTGGCGCCGGGGTCGATGCGGTCCCATAGCTCGATATCGAACCCGCGGCCCGGGTCTTGCCGCACTTTGAACAGCGCTTCGACGTCCTTGACCAATACGCGATCGACGCCGGTGATTTCGGCGGGGGTGAAAATCTGCAGGTGGCGGAAACCCGAGGCGGGGATATTGGTGTCGGTGAGTCGTTGGACTTGCAGTGAAAGTACGAAGTTGGTTTCGCGACCGGCGTCGACTTCTACCGGGTTGATTTCGGCCTTTAAGACTTCGGCGACCGGCCAGTTGGTATGTTCGAAGGTCAGCGTTTCGATTTTGATGCCGGGGTCGGTCCACGCGATGCGGAATTGCATGTATTCGAGCGGGCTCGGCGAGAGGATCAACCCGTCGGTGACCGTCTCCCAGGCGCTCCATAGCGGGTTGGGCAGCACCGGGCCTTGTCTGGCCTCGCCGCGTTCGACATCGGAGAGGGTATTGATATTCTCCCAGCCCTGGCGGGTCACCAGCCGCAGGATTTTGGATTTGGTCAAGTCGAGGTAATAGTGGATCGGGGTGGGGTCAGGGCCTGTGCGGGTTTGCACGATGACCGGGAATTCCGCGGCGTCGCGGCCGTTGATCAGCATGCGGCCCCAAACCGGCGCCCCCCCCGGTACGGCTAGGGACCGCGAGACGAACTCGGCCGGGGCGACGGTGCCGTCGGCGATGATCTCTACTTCGGCGATTTCCCAGTTGCGTTCGCTGAGTGTGCGGATGCGTATGTGCCGCATTTCCTTGGGCTCGGTCGGCTGGTTGGGCAGCGGCCACTGGACGATGCTCTGGTCGTTAGGGGTGTTGATGTGGTTGTTGATCAACAGGCTATAGGGCACCAGGGCGACATTGGCGGCTGAGGTGAACCCTGCCGGGTCGTCGCGGTTGTGGCCGAGCTGGAAGGCTTGTAGATAGTCGTCGCGGTGCTCGGAGTCGAGTCGGGGATAGAAGCGGATCTGCTCGACGCCGAAGTGGCCGCCCAGGTCAATATATATATCGACCTGTTTGGCGATATCGGCATCGTCCGGGTTGAAGGAGGTGTCCGCGTTGCCGTCGAGGATCTTTTCAATGCCTATGGGGACGAAAAGACTGCGCGTGGTCTGGCCAAAGGCCCCTTGACCGACGACGACGGCGAAGGCCCGGCCGCCGTGGGCGAAGACTTCGCGGGCGATATTTTGCCTGGGGGCGACCGGCCAAGTCCAGATCGAATCGGCGGCGACCGAGACTTTGCCGGTCGAGTCGGCGACGACCGTCCACGGCAGGCCGCCCGATCCGATTACGAGTGTTTCGATGGCAAAGAGCGGTAGGGCGCAAATACCTGTGACAAGCACGGTGAGCAGGCGACGCATAGCGATCAGATACCCACCACGAAAATGCCGGCTTCGCGTAGGGCGGGCACGACTATGGTGAGGGTTTCGCTGCTGAGGGGGTTGCCGCGCACCCAGACCTGCTTGAGGTCGGCTATCGCGCCGACCGGAGATAGGTCTGATACCTCGTTATTGGTCAGATTAATGGTAGTTAGGCGATTCAAGTTGATCAATGGCGTTAGGTCTGACACTTCATTGCCGGCGAGGTTGAGGAAGCGCAGCCTGGTCAGGCTGGCTAGCGGGCGCAGATCGGAAATGGCGTTATTGGGCAGACTGAGATCCCTGAGCAGCAATATCGCCCCCAAGGGTGTGATATCGCTGAGGGCCAAGTCACGCATGGTCAGATTCGTCAGTTTTCTGAGCAAGGGCAGCGGGGTCAGGTCGGCGAGGCGGAAGTCGGCGTCGCCGGTGAAGCGGATGAAGAGTGCGTCGAGGTTGCGCAGTTTGTCGATACCGTTGAGGGTTTGGATCTCTCCGATGATACTGAGGGTGGTGATTCGGTCGAGGGCGGTTTGCGAAATCGGCCCCTTGATATTGCCCAACTCTTTGCGCACGGCTGCTTCAATGACTTCGTCGAAAGGGTTTTCGAAGGGCACAAAGTAGCGCACCTGCACGCCGCGGTCGTTGAGATCGGCGATATCGTCGAGGTCGTCGAGCGGGTTGCCGGAAAGCTCGAGGTCGCGCAACAGGCGCAAACCCATCAGTGCAGTGATATCGCGCACTAGATTATTGTCGAGGTTGAGCAGACGCAGACGGCGTAGCGCGGCCAGCGGCGCGATCTCGCGAATAAGGTTGTCGTCGAGGTCGAGGTGGGTGAGTTGACCGAGGCCGGCGAGTGGTTGCAGGTCGGCGACCTGGTTACCCGAAAGGTCGAGCGCGCTGAGGCGGTTGAGGCCGACCAATGGCGCGAGATCTTGGATCTGATTATCGGAGAGATCGAGAAACTGCAGGGCGTCTAGCTCGGAAAGCGGTGCGAGGTCGGCCAGCGCGTTGGCGCCTAGAGTCAGACGACGCAAAGCAGTGAGGCGGCCGATACCGGAGATATCGCCGATGGCGTGTTGCGACGCGTCGAGGGTGTCGATGTCGCTGAGCACGTCATCGGTTAATGGGCCGCGCGGTTGGTTTAACGCAAAGCGCACGGCCCGTTCAAGGCCCTCGTCGGCGAATGTCGTGTGTTCGACAAGGTCGCCGAGAGAAGAGATGGCAGCCGGTGGCGGGGCCGTCTGGTCCGTGCCACACCCCCAGAGCAGGGCGGCCAACAGCAGCGAATGGAAACGAGTTATAGGCATACTATATATAGATGCTGGAAAACACGTGAAGGTTAGCGGCGAATATCGCCAAACGAGTTAAAGCTACGTCTAGTAGACGACACTTACAACGCCCTGGCGCGCGTGTGTTCCGTCGTCGGATTCGACTTGGACCTGGTAGAGATACATGCCGGGCGGCACTAACTTGCCGTCGGTTGCGCGCCCGTCCCACAAGCGCAGGAAGGAGCCGCTGAGATCTTCGCTGATATAACCGCGTTGCACCTTGTGGCCGGCGAGGTCATAGATCTCGAAGAAGACCGGGGCCGCCTGTGTCAACTTGAGCAGGTTATAACTGAGTTCGAGATAGTCGTTGACCCGGTCTCCGTTGGGGGTGAAAGCCACCGTGCGCGGGGTCAGTTCGTCGACGAGCAGGTTATTGCGGTCTGCGAGGCGCACGGAGAGCGAGCCGCCCGGGGTGCGTTGGTCTACGTCGCCGGCACGTGCGAATTGGTAGACGTCCTCCTCGACCGCGCCGGTTGAGCGCCGGTCGAGCGCGCGGACCCGGAAGGTGGTGCCGTCGACGAAGACGCGGCCGCGAAAGAAGACCTGGACGAAACTAGCGGCCGGCGCGATGCGTTCGAGGAAGTGGAGGGTGAAACCGCGGCCGGGGGTAATTTCCGCGTCGAAGAAGGAGGGACGGTCTTGGATCAGCACGCTGTCGATGGCGACGATCTCCGTTGGGCTCAGTACTTCGAGGAAACGGAAACCGGACTCGCCTTCACCGGGCAGATCTTTGACTCGGCGGGCGCTTAAACTGAGTGTGAAACCGGTGTCGATGCCGGGCTCGGTGGCGACAGGCGCGATTTCGGCTTTGAGTTCCTGGGCCAATGGGCGGCTGGTGAATTCGAAGGTGAGCTGTTCTATTTTGCTGCCCGGCCTGAGCAATTGCACGCGAAACTGGATAAAGCGCTCAGGCGGTGATACGATGACGCCGAGGTCGACCGTCTCCCAAGGGCTCCAGAAGGGATTGTCGACGATCGGGCCGCGACTCGGTGAGAAGGGGGTCGCCGGTAGGGTGTCGAAGGATTCCCAGAACACGCGGTCGATGCGTTCTAGCTCGCCGCTGATGGCCGAAGTTGCGTAGTAGTGCAGAGGTTCGCGGTCCGGGCCGGTGCGGGTCTGCACGATGATCGGCCATTCCGAAGGGTCCTGGCCGTTGACCAGCAGGCGGCCCCAAACCGGGGCGGCGTTGCGGACTTCGAGCACGGTGGAGGTATATTCGCCCGACGGCATGTGGCCGTTGGCGATAATTTCTACTTCGGCGATTTCCCACGGGCGCTCATTGAGTGTGCGGATGCGCACGTAGCGCATTTCTTTTTCGTCCGTGGCCTGGTTGGGGCGCGGCCAGATCACGATGCTCTGGCTGTTGGGAGAGTTGATATTGGCGTTGATCAGGAAACTGTAGGCGGCGTCGATGATCAACCCCTTGCTCTCGCCATCGACAGAGAGGTCCTCGCGGTTGTGGCCGAGTTGAAAAGCCTGCAGATAGTCGTCGCGGTGCTCGGCGTCGAGGCGGGGGAAAAATCGGATCTGCTCGACGCCATAGTGTCCGCCGAGGTCGATATAAAGGTCTAACTGGTTTTCGAGGCCGATCTCGGCGGGGCTGAAAGAGGTTTCGGCGTCTCCGTCGACGATATTCTCCAGGCTGGGCGCGAAGGGTAATTGCACCGAAGAGCCGAAGTCGGTCTGGCGCACGACGACGGGGAAAACAGCGCCGCCGCGTTGCAGGACCTGTTCGGCGATATTTTGGCCGTCCTCGACGTCCCAAATCCAAATCGAGTCGGTTAAGACCGAGAGGCGATTAGAAGTCTCGCGTGCGTCGAGAAAGGACAGACCGCCGTTGCCGACAACGAGCTGTTCGACGGCGGCGAGCGGCGCGGCGAACGCCAAGAGGGCGATGGCGAGCCAGAGCCTCATTGTGGGGCTATCACGGTGACGCCGCGGTCGATCAGTTCGCGCGCATGGGCCTTGGCCTTGTCGCTGAGCGGGTTACCTTGCAGTGAGACGCGGGTGAGTGCGGGCAGATCCAACAAGGGCGAAATGTCCTCGATCAGGTTGGTCGAGCAGTTGAGCACCCGCAGTTTCTGCATATTCGCGACGAAGGCGAGGCTGGAAACATCGTTTCTGTTGAAGTTCAGCTCTTCGAGAGCAATCAGTTTTACCAGTGGCCCAAGATCGCGAATTTCGTTGTTGCTGAGGTTGAGTTTCACCATGCGAATGAGGCGCCGCAAGGGAAAGACATCGCGGATTTGGTTTGTGCCGAGGCTCATGTCGTTGACCCCGGTCAACTGGCCTAGTGGCGACAGGTCCTCGATGCGGTTGGAATCCAAACGCAATCGGCGCAAAAGGCGCAATTGGAAAAGGCCTTGTAGGCTGGTGAGCTCGGTGTTGAAGATCGAGATCTCGCGCAGGCGGATCAAGTCGGATAGCGGCGAGATATCGTTGAGGGGGGCGCGAACCCCGATCACGGAAAAAATTCGCAGGTTGGTCAGACGTTCGATACCACGAATGGAGCTGACGGCCCCGCGCAAGCTAAGGCGTTGGATCGTGCGCAGATTAGCATCCGATATTTCGCCGGTTTCGATGCCAAGCGTCTCGCGGATCTCCTCTTCGAGAATATCGTCGCCTATGCCGAGAGGGGGCAGATAAAAACCGACCTGAATACCTCTTTCGCGCAAAGGGGCGAGGATCTCTAGGTCGATGGGGTTGCCCGAGAGCTCGACGCGGCGCAAGGCGGGCAGGGCTTCAAGGGCGGAGAGGTCGCGGACGAAATTGTCGTCGAAATTGAGCAGCCGCAACAGCTTGAGCCCGCGCAAGGGCGAGAGGTTGGAGATCTGGTTGTGGTCGAGGTCGAGTTGCGTCAGCCGGGTGAGCTGCGCGAGCGGGCCGATTTCAGTGAGTTGGTTGTTGGACAGCACCAGCACCTGCAGGGTGCCCAGGGCGGTGAGTCCGCCGGCGTCGGTGATGTTGTTTTGCCCGAGGTCCAGTTCTTCGAGGCGGTTGAGCATTTGCAGCGGGCTGATATCGCTGAAGGCGTTGGCGCTCAAACGCAGGACGCGCAAATGGGCGAGGCGGTCGATGCCGGTGAGGTCTTCAATGCCTTTACGGCCCGCATCGAGTATTTCGATCGAGTTCAATTCGGCCGTGCTAAGCTCGCCGCGTGGACGACCGAGCAGCGAGCGGACCTCGAGTTCGAGTGCGGCGTCGGCAAAGGTCGAATGCTCGAAGAGTACGGCCGGGTCGACCGGCGTTCCGGCGAGGGGCGGCTCGTTCGCGCTACAGCCCCAGAGCAGGGGCAGCAGCGTTAGCAGCACGAAGATCACCGCTCGACCCCCGCATAGACGGTGATAAAACCCCGAGTGTTGAGCGTGGGCCCCTGTGCCGCGAAGTCGAAGCGGCTAAGCGAAAAACCCAGCGTTGTCGTCAGCCGGTAGCCCTGGTAATCGGAGATGTCGGTCATCTGCAAGAGCGCGGTCAGCTCGCTGAAGTCGTCGTTGGCGCGCGGCGGCGTCGGGTCCTGCAACTGTATAAAACGATGGTATTCGACCCCGGCTTCCAAGGTCGTGGTGTACATCACCGGTTTGCGGGCGATCAGCATCGCGATCTGGCTCAACTCGCGCCGGGTGGCTTCGCCGGCGGTAAAGGAGTTGAAGCGCAGAAATTCGCTCTTCCAGGCTGGGGTCAAGCTCAGCGTGCCGAGGTTAATGCGATATTCAGCCTTGTTGATCAGCCCGACGAAGGTGGTGTGGTCGCGCATCGAGCGCTGTGATAACTCTTGCTCGGAATCGAGTTGGTGGTGGAGTTGCCAGCGCAAGATATTTTTGACCTTCAAACCCGACCAGCCGTCGTAGTCTAAACCCAGCCAGGTGGTGTTAACGACGGTATTTTGCGCCGGCAGCACATCGCGAAGGGGGCGCAATTCACCGCGCGAATTGGGCGGCTGCACCCACTGCAAGAGGTCGTTGCGGATCGTGTCGTTTACTTTGCGGATATCCTGAAAGAGCCGCAGGCGAAAACGCGAGAAGACGTGGTCGCCGCTAAGCAATAGATAACTGGCGAGGTTGCGGCGGTCGTCGGAGATCTGGCGGACGCGCTGCTGGCCAGCGGTAATTTTGAGATGCGGGTGCAGAAAGCGCCCCATATAGAGGTTGTAGCCCTGGCGGTCGCGCTTGTAGGGTAGGTCGGCCTCTTCGTCGTTTTCGAAACGGTCGATGGTGCCGTTGTGGTTCATGTCGATGCCGTAGAGAAAGGCCGGTCGGTCGGTGTAGAAGCGTAGGAAAGGCTCTTCGTAATCGGGAAAGCGGTTGGGACTTTCGGCGTTGTCGTTCTGGTTGTAGTCCGAGATGAAATCGTTGTTCTCGTCCCAACCGGGAAATACCACCGTGTCGCCGTTGGGGTTTCCCCTACGGCGCCAATCGGGTTGGCGGTCCTGATCGTCGTTGTCGTCGACGAACTCGTAGATCTTAAGGTCATCGCCATAGTCGACGATACCGGTCTCCTGCACGGTGCGGAAGGAGGTCTGGTAGTCGGGGGCGACAAAGAAGGCCTCGCCAAAACCGAAATAAGGGTGCGAAACTTTCGAGAGATTGCCGATCCAGGCGGTGGCTTCCTCGCCGCCGGTGTGATTGCCTTTATTGGGCCCAGGGTATTGGCGCCAGCGGTTGTTGATATTGAGCTCGAAGTTGCCGTTGAAGCCGTCGAAGTCGGTCAGTTCGAGGGTGAAGCCGGCGATTTGGTTGGCGGTGGGCAGGCCGTAGTCGAAGGCCAGTACCCGTTGATTAGACGAGTCTTTGACATTACCGTCGGCTTGCGCGATGGGGATGAAGATCTGTTGGCGCACGATATTGGTTTGTAGGCCGGACCCGACTTCGACGAGATAGTCATTAGCGACGACGAGCTCCAGGCGAATGCGGGTGATCGCGGCCGGATCTGGTCCGGAATAGCTGCGGTCGAGGAGGTCGAAACGCAGCTTGATCTCTTCGTTGCCGTCGGCGGCGAGAAAACCCCGGCGTTGGAAACCGCCCTCGATTAGGGGCCGGAAGCCGATCTCCGAACCGCGCGTCTCGTTGCCGTCGGTATCGTAGATGAGAATGTCGGCGTCGAAGAGTGCGCCGCCGCCCTCGCCGTCCTCGGGACTGTCGTCCTTGATTAAAACTTCGACGAAAGTCAGGTTCTCAAAGCGCTGGGAATCGAGCAGACCACCTTTGAATAAATTGCCGCTGAAGGCTTCGTCTTGGGTATGCGAGTGGTGGGCGTTGATGAACGTGCCGCCGATCCGTACGAAGTCGCCGACTTGCACCTCCAAGCGGCCACCGGCCAGGTTGGTATTGTCGCTGCGGGCCGGGGCGGAGCCGAGCTCGTTGATGCGCGACAACAATACAGTCGCCGCGTATTTGTCGGAGGCTAGGTCGATTTGCACACCATTAAAACGTGGTTTGGAGAAGGTCATCGGCGTCAGGGTGGTGCGGATCTCGTTGCCGACGGTGATAGCGTAGTGATACTGGCCCTTGTGGTCGGAGGCGATGACGACATTGTTGAACCACGCGCCGAAGCGGCCGTTCTTAGACAGCGTCGAGCCGAAGGGCTGGGGATTTTGCTGGCGCCAGTCGAAGATCTGCCAACCGCGGTTGAGGTAGTTGCCGAAGAGGTCGTAGAAGTAGTCGCCCTCGATCGAGGTCGGCACATAGCGTTGATAGTTTTCGCGTGCGTAATTAGCGTATTGCCAGCTCTGCCACTGATACTCGCCATAGAGCTCTTGCGGGGCGTACCACTTGC
>Ga0233433_10000192_pt1 | contig 70132 bp, 62 predicted proteins | sample SI_122_August201_5_FD_179868 | JGI IMG/M metagenome (GOLD analysis project Ga0233433, IMG submission 179868) | Seawater microbial communities from Saanich Inlet, British Columbia, Canada - SI_122_August2016_100_MG | ecosystem: Environmental > Aquatic > Marine > Inlet | place: Canada: British...
TGACATAGATTTATGCTGCACTGCAATGTGCGCATAATGTGCATTGTGGGCAACTGAACGCACGCCTGATAGAAAATGTTTATAGGGTCCGGTTATCTCTCCAAAGCGGTCTTCAATGATCCCTCGTTCAAACTACGGCTTTCGCCCCAAGGCAGAAATCAACCATCTTCCCTAATCAACCATCGAACAGTTTCACAAAAGAAAAGCCCGGATACCTCCCTGTGTTGGGGGCGGTATCCGGGTTTGTCCGGGCGTGAACACAGGAGGGTATTGTCAGAGGAATGCGATCCGGTAAATGGGGTTTTAGGAATATTTGATGTCAGGCCGCAAGCTGACGCCATTCAGCCAAGGCAACAGATCGGTTTTCTTTGAAGACATGTCGAGGAACTAAATGACGGCTTTGATTGAAGTGGTTGTAGGTCGATGAATGGACTGAGGCGAATGTTTGCAACGTCTTTGCATCCCTGACTCTTGCCATAGCATACTCTCGTCGTCGAAACGGTTGATGCGAATTTTCAGCTCGATTGTTCAGCCATTTTCCTGTCTCTTGAATGGCTTCATTACCGATCATCTTCATCGCGGCACGGCAAGACCGTAGTTTATCAGTCATAATTACCTTTGGAGACCCGTATCGCTTCATCGTTTTGCGCAGAAATATCAATGCTGCCTTGCGATCCCGCCGTTTGGTAACAAACACATCGAGCACCTCACCTTCATGGTCAACTGCTCGCTAAAGGTAGTGGGTTTTGCCGCTGATCCGCACGAAGGCCTCATCCAAATGCCATTGCCATTGAATATGGGTACGCATTGATGCCGCCCGCTTGCTTCTAATCTCTGCAGCAAAGGTCGGTCCGAAACGGCTCCACCACGCTCTCACCGTTTCATGACAAACATCAATGCCACGTTCATGAAGCAAGTCTTCGACTTGCCGCAACGACAATGGAAAGCGGACATACATCATAACCGCCAAGCGGATGATCTCGGGTGACGTCTTAAAGTAGCGAAATGGATTTCTCATGAAACGAGGTTACGGAAACCACTTTCTCGACACAAGCCAGTTTCCTCTGACAATGCCGTGTGGATGGAAACATCGATGATTTCGTACTCATACATGCCACCACGTTCTACGACTTCTAACGAAATGTCGAGGGCCGGCATTGAAAACCGTTCCCGGGAACCAAGGGAAACTACTGTTCCAGCGCGCTTGTTCCGCTCCAGCAGCCCTTGTTCCGCCAGTCCTGTGAGAGCTTTGCCGATTGTCTGGCGCGACAACCCGTAGATCTTCACCAACTCCGTTTCAGATTCCAAGCGGTCGCCAGGCACAAGCTCCCCGGACACGATTTTCTGTACAATCTCTCGTTGGAACTGTTTGAAAAGCGGCCCTTCTCCATCAAGGTCGGAAGACATTTTGTGGCATTGTCAGAGCAATGCGAACTGGAGAACAAAATTTTACGATCACTTGATATCAAGCCGCAAGTTGGCGCCACTCAGCCAGCGCGATAACACGCTTCGCTTTGAATGCATCTTGGGAAACTAAGTGGCGTTCGTGGTTGAAGTGATTGTGGATGGAAGAGTGGATTGATGCGAATATCTGTAACGATTTTTCTTTCCTGAATTTTGCCATCGCATATTCTCGTCGTCGGAACGGTTGATGTGAGTTCTCGGCCCGATTGTTCAACCATCTTCCTGTCTCTTGAATGGCCTCATTGCCGATCACCTTCATTGCGGCGCGGTAAGACCTGAGCTTGTCTGTTGCGACAACTCTTGGGCGGCCATGGCGCTTCATTGCCCTACGCAGAAACTTCAGTGCAACTTTACGGTCTCTTCGTTTGGTAACGAAAACTTCGAGAACCTCGCCTTCATGATCGATCGCGCGCCAAAGGTAGTGCGTTTCGCCACTGATCCGAACAAATACATCGTCCAGATGCCATTTCCATTGAGGACAGTTCTGAGTTGATGCAATTCGGTTCTTTCTAATCTCCGCCGCGAAGATCGGACCAAATCGGTTCCACCAAGCGCGAACAGTTTCGTAGCTAACATCAATGCCGCGTTCGTGCAGTAAACCCTCCACTTGCCTTAGAGACAAGCGGGTACCGAACATACAACATCACAGCTAGGCGGATGATATCAGGTGAGGTTTTGAAGTATCGGAATGGATTTTTCATCCACGGAAACTACGGGCACCAATCCACTTACTCAAGCTCGTTTCCTCTGACACTGCGCTCTGCAGGCACAGGTATACCTCAGTAAGAACGGCTGTTTTATGCCAAGAAAATCCCCGATATTTTTGCAGTCATCGTTCGACTGGCGTTGGTTCCTTGTTTTTTCGGGCAATATCCATGGCACCAAAGTAGGGCGCAAACGTCGGTCGGTTCACGTAACGACCTGCACCCTGCTGGGTTCTGACGTCGCCATCGAGGTAGACAATATTACCCTGGCTCAGCGTGGCGATGTTGACGCCTTTTACCGTCATGCCTTCGAAAATATTGAAGTCAATATTCTGATGATGGGTATCCTTGCTGATCGTGCGTTCTTTCTCCGGATCCCATACCACCAAATCAGCATCTGATCCCACTTCAACAGCACCCTTGCGAGGATAAATATTGAATATCTTTGCTGCGTTGGTGGATGTAATAGCGACGAATTCATTCATGGTAAGCCGACCGGTACCCACGCCGTGGGTCCATAACACATGCATGCGATCTTCAACGCCGCCTGTTCCGTTGGGTGTCTTGGTAAAGTCATCGATGCCAGCCCGTTTCTGTTCAGTGCAGAAACAGCAGTGATCGGTTGCTGTGGTTTGCAGCATACCGGCCTGCAGGCCACGCCACAGAGCCTCCTGGTGTCCTTTTGGGCGGAATGGTGGGCTCATAATATGGTGGGCGGCAAAATCCACATCAGGATGACGATAAACACTGTCATCAATCAGCAGGTGTCCGGCCAGAACCTCGCCATACACCCGTTGACCCTCTTGACGGGCGCGGGTAATAGCTTTGAGGGCGTCCTCACACGAATTGTGGACAATATAAAGAGGGGTGTCGAGAACCTGGGCGATTCGGATTGCCCGATCTGCTGCCTCGCCCTCACACGCTGGCGGTCGAGAAAGGGGGTGGCCTTCTGGGCCGGTTATGCCCTGCTTGATCAGTTCTTGCTGCAAATGAAATACCAGTTCGCCGTTTTCCGCATGGACAGTACAGATGGCCCCCAGTTCGCGTGCGTTGCTGAAACTGTTCACCAGTATTTCATCATCGGCCATGATGGCGCCCTTATAGGCCATGAAGTGTTTGAAGCTATTGACCCCATGTTCTGTCGTTAATGTTTCCATGGCTTTTTTGACAGTGTCATCCCACCATGTAATGGCTACGTGGAAGCTGTAATCTGTGGCAGCTTTTTCAGCCCATCCCCGCCATGTGTGATAAGCCTCCATAACATCCTGCTGGGGTCCGGGGATGACAAAATCAATGATCATTGTTGTGCCGCCAACGGCACCCGCTGTAGTCCCGGTAAAGAAATCCTCGGAAGCTACCGTCCCCATAAAAGGAAGTTCCATATGGGTGTGGGGGTCGATGCCGCCTGGCATGACATAGCAACCTCCCGCATCAATGACTTCCGCGCCGGTTGGTGTCTCCAGGTCATCGCCAACCGCGACGATAACACCACCATCACTAACCACATCCGCCCGAAACGTCTTGTCGGCGGTAACCACGGTTCCGCCCTTAATATGAACAGCCATATTAGCCTCCTCTATTTTCATTGGTATATCACAGTAAAAGAACCACCCCCCGCAACGACTCTGCGGTGCTACGGGGGGTGACCAATAAGTCTACATACCGTTTGCTTTATTCCAGACGTCGTGAGTCCACGCTCCGCTTGGTGCCATGGAAATAACCGGATCTGACCCGCCGGACAGCAGCGTCTGAACCGTGCGTTCGTAATCCGCAACATTCAGTTTACCGTTCGAGCCGGCCGTCAATTTATTGATCTCGCCCATCATACGAACCTGGTGTTTTTCTGTCTGAGCACCGGTCATGTCATTTTCAAGTACAATTTCTGCAGCTTCCTGCTGATGGTTTCGTGCCCATTCCCAACCCTTCATGCTGGCGGCGACGAAACGGGCCATCTTGTCAACGAAAGCGGCATCGCTCAGGTTTTCTTCGAGCACATACAAACCGTCTTCCAAGGTAGACACACCTTGATCTTCGTACTTGAACACGACGAGATCATCAGGCGTAAGGCCAGCGTCAATGACCTGCCAGTACTCATTGTAGGTCATGGTAGAAACACAATCGGCCTGTTTTTGCAGGAGTGGGTCAACGTTAAATCCCTGCTTTAATACTGTCACACCCCCAGCGCTGCCATCTGTTGGAATGCCAAGTTTGGCCATCCAGCTCAGGAACGGATACTCATTGCCAAAGAACCACACGCCGAGTGTCTTGCCGCGGAAATCTTCCGGTGTCTTGATTCCGGTATCCTTGCGACATGTCAACATCATGCCTGAAGTTTTGAAAGGTTGTGCAATGTTAACCAAGGCCACGCCTTTTTCGCGGGACGCCAGTGCAGATGGCATCCAGTCAATAACCACGTCGGCACCACCGCCCGCGATCACCTGTGGCGGAGCAACATCAGGCCCGCCTGGATTGATTGTTACATCAAGATCGGCGTCATTATAAAAGCCCTTCGCCTGTGCGACGTAGTATCCAGCAAACTGTGCCTGGGTTACCCATTTGAGTTGCAATGTCACACTGTCTGCAGCATTAGATGCTTGGGCACTAGCCATCATGACGACGGCGATTAATCCGACTAATAGTTTTTTCATTGGGGTCCTCCTCCTGTTTTTGTGTTTCTTTAGTTATGGTTTCAGATATTAAGTGCTCTTGCGATAAGACGGATGCCAGAACGTAAAATATCGTTCCAGTAAGGTCATGATGCCGTAAAACATTGAGCCGGCAATGGCAGCTACCAGAATTTCAGCCCAGACCATATCCACATTCATCCGACCAACTTCAGTGGATATTCGAAATCCCATACCAACGATCGGTGTGCCAAAAAACTCGGCCACGATAGCGCCGATCAGGGCGAGGGTTGAGTTGATTTTCAGGGCATTGAACACAAATGGCAGTGACGCAGGAATGCGCAACCACAATAGCGTCTGCCAATATGTCGCCCCATAGGACGCCAGAAGTTCTTCTTCCAGGCGTCCGGCTGCGCCCAGACCGGCTCGGGCATTTACCAGCATGGGGAAAAATGTCATGATCACAACGACGGCAGTTTTTGACGGCCAATCAAAGCCAAACCACATGACCATAATGGGCGCAACGCCGACAATCGGTAAGGCACTGGCCATGTTGCCAATGGGCATCAACCCGCGTTGCAGAAATGGTACCCGATCTATCAGGACCGCCACGAGGAGACCAGACCCGCAGCCAAGAATATAACCCGAGACAACGGCCTTCAAAAAAGTCTGCACAAAGTCGGCCCACAGAATACTTAGCGATGCCGCAAATTTGACACCGATCATGGATGGCGGTGGTAATAGAACTTGCGGGACACTAAGGCCGACGACGACCGCCTCCCACAAAAACAACAACCACAATCCAAATGCAATCGGAACGGCAATATCTGCGAGGCGTTGTCGCCATGTTATCAGAGACGAATAGTTCGCAACTCGATCAATTCCACGCCATGCGAGGGCCCAGATAGCCAATAGGAATATCCACAATCCAGCGTTGCTACGCCCAACGAGCGGTTGCTGATGTACACCCTCCACGATAACAAAAGCCCCAAGGACCGCACCGCCAATCACAACCCAGGCATCAATGGGGCGATTACATCCGCGCCATGCGAATACAGCCGGAATAACCAGAATGATGGGAACAAACGCGCCGTTGGGCAGTTCGCTGACGCCCAGTGCGATGGATAACGCCATAAGCAAAAGGGAGGTGGCGCAAAAGGTGTCACGGATATAGCGGGTCTCCATCACTGACGTGCCCCCATACGATGGAGCACGATCCGCTCCACAACACCGATGAGGCCAACCAGACAGGCAGAGAGAAACGCGGCCATGAACAAGGCAGACCATATCTGTATGGTTTGCCCATAATACGACCCTGCCAGCAAGCGAGCACCGAGACCAGCTTGGGCACCTGTAGGTAATTCACCTACGATTGAGCCGATCAAACTAATGGCGACGGCTATTTTTAAACTGGCGAACAGGAAAGGCATGGATGACGGCCAGCGCAGCAGTCCGAACACCTGGATACGGGAGGCGTTGTAAGTTCGCAACAGGTCCATCTGTAACACATCAGGCGATCGCAAACCCTTTACCATGCTAATGGCCACGGGGAAGAAGCCGAGATACATGGATATCATGGCTTTTGGCACCAAACCTTTGAACCCGACGGCACCGAGCACGACAATAACCATCGGCGCGATGGCAAGAATGGGAATGGTTTGTGAAGATATAATCCAGGGTAACAGGCTTTTTTCCAACGCTTTGGAATGGACGATCCCGGTTGCCAACAAGACGCCGAGCAACCCTCCGGCGGCGAATCCGAGCAGAGTCGAGGACAATGTCACCCATGAGTGATAGACTAGACTGCGCTTCGACGTGATTTTCTTGCCAAAAATCGTTTTTGTCATTTCAGCAATGACCTGATGTGGTGCGGGGAGAAGTGGCCGCTCCTGGGACATGGTGCCCGCGACGAGTTCTCCATACGACCATTCCTGCCCGGCGCGCTCGAACTGATCCACTTGCATTGTGGCATTCATATAGATCGTGGCAGCGTACCAGACGATAATAATTGCAATGGAAACAATCAGTACGGGCAGGGCATTGCCCGCCAAAGCCCGAGAGAACCACCCGGGCCGACTTAACCCAGTTGTATCGACGTTTGTGATAACACTAGTCGTCATAACTGTGCCCCGCGCGTAGCCCTTCGCGAACGCGGTGGGCTATTTCCAGGAATTTAGGTGTCTCCCTGAATTCCAACGTCCTGTCGTGGGGAAAATCTGTGTCGATGACATCAATAATCCGACCTGGTCGGGGTGACATGACAACAATTCTTGATGATAGAAATACGGCTTCGGGGATGGAATGCGTAACGAAAACGACGGTCTTCTGGGTCTTGTGCCACAACTGCAGCAATTGTTCGTTCAGGTGGTCGCGGACAATTTCGTCAAGTGCGCCAAAAGGCTCATCCATCAATAGCAAGGCGGGATCAAAGGATAGTGCGCGGGCGATGGATACCCGTTGCTGCATGCCGCCGGATAATTGCCAGGGAAATTTTCTTTCGAACCCAGCTAAGTCAACCATCGCTAGGTATTTTTCTGCACGGTCTTTCTGTTCTTTCTTCGGGAGACCCATGACCTCAAGCGGCAGCGTCACGTTACGTTCAACGGTGCGCCAAGGATAGAGCGCGGCCGCTTGAAACACGTAACCATAGGCGCGGTTCATGCGTGCCTCATGGGGCGATACGCCATTGACGGATATGGTGCCGCTCGTTGCGGTCTCAAGGTCAGCTATCGTCCGCAACAATGTTGTTTTGCCACAACCGGACGGCCCGATAAAAGAAACAAAGCTACCTTGCTCAATCTGTAGATTGACATCGGACAAAGCATAAACGGGGCCGTCTGTGGTCTCGAATGTCAGGCCAAGATTTTGTATATCGACAACGGATTGATGATCTGACCCATCGTTGATCATTGGCTGTGGTGTCCAGCTTTGTCCAGCATGGCCCGCAACAGGACATCGCAACCCGCTGTTATCCACTCGGGTTTTGCATCTTCGACCTCATTGTGGCTGATGCCATCGACGCAGGGAACGAATACCATCGAGGTCGGTGCGACCTGGGCCATGTAACAGGCATCATGCCCCGCCCCTGCCACGATATCGCGGGCGGAATAGCCGCAATCTTCGGTGCCACGCCGGACGGAATCGACGCACCCTTCATCAAACGAGACGGGCGCATAATAGAAAATCTGCGTGAGATCACTTTCCAGGCCGATGTCGCTGGCAATCTTGGCGATCCCATCGCGAATTGCAGCATCCATGCCTGTCAGAACATCGTCATTTGGGTGTCGGATATCAATGGTCAGAAAGACCTGCCCGGGTATCACGTTACGGGAATTGGGGTAGACGTTCATCATGCCAACCGTGGCACAGGCCACTGGTGCGTTGTCGTGTCCTGTCTTATTCACCAGTTCGACTACCCTTGCTGCACCAAGCAACGCATCTTTGCGGCGTTCCATGGGCGTTGGTCCGGCATGGGATTCAACACCGGTCAACGTGAGCTCATACCAACGTTGGCCCTGTGCGTCGGTTACCACGCCAATTGTGATATCTTCTTCCTCAAGAATGGGGCCCTGTTCGATGTGAACCTCGAAAAATGCATGCACATCACGCCCACCGACTTCATCAGGTCCGGCGTAGCCAATGCGTTCCAGTTCTTCGCCCATGGTTTTGCCGTCCTCATCGGCCCGTGACAGACCGTATTCCAGATCATACACACCTGCGAACACACCGGAGGAAACCATGGCTGGCGCGAACCGCGACCCTTCTTCGTTGGTCCATACGGCTGCTTCAATCGGGTGTTCCGTTTCATAACCCAGGTCGTTCAGGGTACGGATCACTTCCAAACCTGACAGAACGCCGTAAACGCCATCGAAGCGCCCACCGGTGGGTTGAGTGTCCAGGTGGCTACCGGTCATGACGGGTGGTAGATCATTATTGCGACCGGACCGCCTAGCGAAAATATTGCCCATTTTGTCGACTCGAATGGAACACCCGGCGTCTTCACACCACTTCACAAACAAGTCCCGGCTTTCCCGGTCCAGATCAGTCAGCGCCAGTCTGCAGCAACCTCCTTTTTCAGTCGCGCCAATTTTCGCCATTTCCATCAAGCTGTCCCACAGACGTTGCCCGTCAATTCCTAGATTCCTGTTTTCTGGCATGTGAGTCTCCCTTAAATTCCCTGATGTCAGTCACTATTTGTGGATTTGATTTTTAATCTATTTACTCTCGACAAGTGTACCAGTAAAATTGACCATCCGGTCAAGAAACTAAAAGTACTCATATTTTGGAGCGCGATCAATTGGAATCTGAAAATCATCGTCGAGCACGAACCTCATGAATGTTATGCAAAAAAAATCCAAACCTCGTGTGAAAAATGAAGAAGCGATCCTTATCGCCGCCGAAGAAGTGTTTTCCGAATTGGGATTTGCCGGGGCAACCACCAGCCTGATTGCCAGCCGGGCGGGAATACCCAAGGCAAATCTGCACTACTATTACCCCACTAAGGAAGCGTTATATCAGACGATTATTAGTCGGATATTTTCGATATGGCTTCACGCGGCAGAGACGTTCGATGACTGTGACGATCCTGCTGATGCCTTGGGTCGGTATATCCGCGCCAAAATGGAGATTTCCCGTATGCATCCTCTCGGCTCAAAAATATGGGCCCAGGAGATCATGCACGGTGCGCCACAGATACAGGGATTTCTGGAGACAACCCTCAATGACTGGACCGCATCACGGGTCAAGATTATCGAGCGTTGGATCGCGGAACGAAAGATAGATGCCATCGACCCCCAATCTCTGCTTTATATGATCTGGGCGACGACCCAGCACTATGCTGACTTCGAGCATCAGATCGGCGCGTTGAATGGTGGCAAGGCATTGTCAGATGAAAAATACAAACATGCCACGGAAACCGTAACGCAAATTATTTTAAAGGGGATAGGGATCAAAATGGTGTAGGTGTTTTCATACTTGACCGATTGGTCAATTTTTGGTTTGGTAATATCCAGAAAAAAACGGACTTAGAAAAACATTCAAAGAATCGCGAAGATTTAAGGTGTATCAAAAGCGATCCAAAATTTTCAATAGGGAGCTTCACATAATGACTTTACGAAAGATTACAAAGCGGCGTTTTCTGGCGTATGCGTTGGCAGTGCCAATCGCAGCACAGGTCGCCATCACGAGTCACGCGGCACAAGCTGCAAAAATTAAGGTTGCGGGCATCTATACCCAGCCGATCCAGCAAAAATGGGATGCTCGTTTGCATCAGGCCCTGGACAAGGCAGCCAACGCGGGCGATATCGAATACGTCTTTTCCGAAAAAGTGGCGAACACGGACTATGTAAGAGTGTTACGCGAATATGCCGAGAGCGGCGTAAACCTCATCGTCGGTGAGGCCTTTGGTATCAGCAAAGAAGCACGTCAGGTTGCGGATGATTATCCAAACATCTCATTTTTGATGGGTGACCCGTTCGAGCCCCATGGCTCCAATTTTGCCGTCTTCGACAACTATATCCATGAACCTTGCTATCTGATGGGCATGATCGCCGGAACCATGACCAAGTCGAATAAAATCGGCATGGTTGGTGGGTATCCAATCGGTGAAGTTAACAGGTTGTTCCATGCCTTCATGGCTGGCGCACGGTCAACAAACCCGGATGTGGAGTTCAAGGTCAACTTCATTGGTTCCTGGTATGATCCGCCCAAAGCAAAAGAAGCTGCTTTTGCACAAATAGAAACGGGTGTTGATGTTCTCTATGCCGAACGTGCTGGTGTTGTGGATGCTGCCCGTGAAAAAGGCATTGTGGCATTCGGCAATGTCAACGATATGAACAAGGAAGAAAATGGCACGGACGTGGTTGTGACATCTGCCCTGTGGCATATGGAATCTGCCATTGGCAATGCCATTGCCGAAGTAAAAGCCGGAACGTTCAAAGCGGCCAACTACAAGGAATGGACCATGATGGCAAAAGGCGGCGCATCCTTGGCACCGTACTATGAATTTGACAGCCAGATTTCTGCTGACGTGAAAGCGAAGGTTGCCAAGTTACAGTCTGAGATCATGTCCGGCAGCTTTACGGTCGAAATCAACGACGAGGAACCCAAGTCGACCTTCTAGTTGCACTAAATACCTAATGCCTGAACAACGGTGGAGGGCGTGCCTTTCCTGGCAAACCCTCCACCGAGCTTTTTCGAGAGGCCTGGTTGATGACGGTCCTGGACATCAAGGGAATTACAAAGAGCTTCGGCTCACTGGTCGCCAACGACAACATCTCCCTGACTTTGAGCGAGGGCGAGGTTCTCGCCCTTCTTGGCGAAAATGGTGCCGGCAAAACCACGCTTATGAATATTCTGTTCGGACACTACGTCGCCGATCAGGGTGAGATAGAGTTGTTTGGAACACGGCTCATGCCGGGGGCAACAGATGCAGCGATTGATGCCGGTGTTGGCATGGTGCATCAACACTTCACGTTGGCTGACAACCTTAGTGTTCTTGAGAATATCGTTTTGGGCACCGAGCCCTTGACCTCATGGAAATCAAATACGGCGCAGGCCAAAATCAGGTTGGCGGCCCTTGCTGAAGAATTCGGCATGCATATCGAGCCTGACAAGTTGGTGGCGGACATCTCCGTTGGCGAACGCCAACGCGTCGAAATCATGAAGGCGTTGTACCGTGGTGCCAAGATTCTTATTCTGGACGAACCGACGGCGGTGCTGACTCCCCAGGAAGTTGACAGCCTTTTTGCGACCCTACGCACCATGGTCGCGCGTGGCTTGTCCATAATTTTCATTTCCCACAAGCTGCACGAAATTCTAGCTATCAGCGACCGGGTGAACGTTCTGCGTCGTGGTTGCATGGTTGGCGAAATCGCGACCAAGGACGCCAATCGCGATAGTCTTGCTGAAATGATGGTGGGGCGCGAGGTGTCGCGACCGAAAGTCGAACACATGGAAGCGGGCGCGCCAGTTGTCGAGATTGATAACGTCGTCGTATCCGGTGGACGTGGGCACAAGCCACTGCTGGACGGTGTATCCCTCTCTATCCACAAACATGAAATTGTCGGCCTCGCCGGGGTCGCCGGGAACGGGCAATCCGCACTGGGCGATCTGCTCAGCGGATTACGGGCACCAACGTCAGGTTCCGTGCGCATCGCCGGGGACACGGTCAAAGATTATTCAGCACGGTCTTTTATCGCTACGGGAATCGGTCGGATCCCCGAAGATCGTCACGCAAAAGGCGTGGTTGGCGACATGACGGTCTGGGAAAACATGATTAGCGAAAACTTGAGAGAAAAGCCACTGTGGCGGTTCGGGCGGATCATTGATTTCGACGCTTGCCGAGAGTTTTCCCGAAATCTGATTGAGCATTTCGACGTGCGTTGCAAAACCATGGAGATGCCCACAAAACAACTGTCGGGCGGTAATATGCAAAAACTTATTTTGGCTCGCACATTACAAAATGAACCTCGATTTATTTTGGCGAACCAACCCGTGCGCGGTCTTGATGAAGGTGCTATCGCGGCCGTGCATGAGCGCCTATTGGCGGCAAAACGTGCAGGAGCCGGTGTTTTACTGGTCTCTGAGGATCTGGATGAGTTGTTCGCGTTGGCTGACAAGATTGTTGTGATCTATCACGGAAATATAAGTGAACCTTTATCGGTTGACGAAGTAACAGCTCAGGACATCGGGATCATGATGGCAGGTGATCTGGGCCATGGTAAAAACCTCAATCGAGCAGGCGTGGCATGAGGCTGGAACCCCGCGAATCCGTATCGTTTTGGCTTGTACTACTCGCTCCAGTCGGCGCCATTGGTGTTGCACTAGTTTTGACATCCGGCCTGATCATGTGGACCGGGGAATCGGTATTTGAAGCCTATGGACATTTGCTGAAAGGGGCCTTTGGGTCTCGTTTTGCTCTTACCGAGACACTGACACGGGCGACGCCCTTGATGCTGACGGGGCTCGCTGCTGCTGTCGCTTTCCGGGCCCGATTCTGGAACATCGGTGCCGAGGGCCAACTGTACTGCGGCGCACTGGCAGCAACTTATCTTGGAACCGGACTGGTAACGCTGCACCCGACGCTGATGATTCCGCTGCTTTTTGTTGGCGGGGCACTGGCGGGTGGCGTTGTGTTGTTGTTGCCGGTGTATCTGAAAAGCAAACTTAGTGTTGATGAAGTCGTCACGACTTTACTGCTGAACTTTATCATTCTGCTATTTGTGAACTATTTGCTGGAAGGGCCATTGAGAGACCCCATGTCCATGGGATGGCCGCAGGCCGCCGCGATCATTGATGAAGGTGTGTTGCCTCGAATTATGGAGAAAAGCCGACTCCACTTAGGCTTCATCATCGGTGTAATCTCCGCAGTTATGGTCTGGTTTGTCATGCGCTTCACTATATGGGGCTATGAAATCCGGGCCGTCGGGCACAATCCATCTGCGGCAACGTTTGCTGGAATCAGTATCAATCTGACGGTTCTGCGTGTCGCCCTGATTAGTGGTGGATTGGCCGGTTTCGCTGGCGTGACGGAGGTCGCAGGTCTTAAAGGGTATTTGACGCTGGATCTGTCACCGGGGTTTGGCTATGCCGGGATTGCGGTTGCTATGTTGGCCAATCTTCACCCATTGGGCGTCATTGCTTCAGCAATCTTTCTCGCCGGTATCTATGTGGGTGCGGATTCCATGAGCAGGGCTGTTAATATTCCGAACTACATTGCCGATGTCATGGTCGCGGTATCTGTCCTTGCTGTGCTGGTCAGTCTAATGCTGACCCAGTACCGCGTACGGGTCCGATAGGGGGCGCAATGAGTGATCTACTTGAAATATTCCTTACAGCCGGCTTCTGGGCGGCAACGATCAGAATCGCCTGCCCACTAATTCTTGGCACCATTGGTGAATTGATCTGCGAACGGGCAGGTGTGCTCAATCTGGGCATTGAAGGCATCATGACCATCGGTGCCATGTCAGGCTGGATGTGGGTATACCAGGGCGGTGATCTGTGGACGGGATTGATGTTCGCGGCGTTCATTGGTGCGCTGTTCGGCCTGTTACATAGCTTATTCGCGGTTCATCTCGGTTTGTCGCAGCATGTATCGGGTATTGGCATCACCATGCTGGCGTCATCGCTCAGTTTTTTCGTATTTCGCATGATGTTACCGTCCAGTACGACACCGCCAAAAATTGTTCCGTTCCGGCCAATCAATATTCCCGGGTTATCTGACATGCCGTTCTTCGGCGAAGCTATCTTCTCTCATACGCCAATGACCTATTTCTGCTTTGCGGTCGTACCTGTTGTCATATACGTGCTTTATCGAACGCCGGTGGGGCTTGCTGTTCGTATGGCGGGGGAAAACCCAATGGCCGTCGAAGCGCAGGGTATCAACGTGCTGACAGTGCGCACAGCGGCTGTGGCAACCGGCAGCGCCTTTATGGCAGTAGGTGGCGCATATCTTACGATGTCGGCATTCGATGCATTCTACTTCGGGATGATCAACGGGCGTGGCTGGATCTGTGTTGCGCTGGTGATTTTTGCGTCATGGCGCCCCGGCAAAGCGCTGTTGGGGGCGCTGTTGTTCGCTGGTCTTGACGCCATGCAAGTGCGTGCGCAACAATTTACAGGGGGGCTCATTCCATACCAGTTCTTCCTGATGTTGCCCTACGTGTTAAGTATTGCCGCAATGATCGTGATGGCGCGGCGGGCGCAATACCCTAAAGCGTTGTTGATACCGTTCCGACGTGGTGAGCGGATATAACTGAAACGAGAATTTAGATGCTTGACTTGATCGTCCGGAATGCACGAACCCCACGTGACAAACAACCAACAGATATCGCCGTTCTCGACGGCAAAATTGTCGCCGTTGAACAGAACATGGACGGCGAGGCGCAGACCGAAATTGATGCAGCTGGTCATTTGGTAACCGCACCTTTTGTTGACAGCCATTTCCATATGGATTCAGCCCTCACTTATGGCCAGCCAAGGGTTAACGACAGTGGCACCTTGCTTGAAGGCATCGCCCTTTGGGGGGAGTTGAAACCCACGCTCACGGTTGACGAAATTAAAGCACGCGCGTTACGCATGTGTCGGTGGTCTATCGCCCGCGGTACGTTGGCAATTCGAAGTCATGTGGATGTGTCGGACGAACGGTTGTTGGCAGTTCAGGCTCTGATCGATGTGCGCGAAGAGATGAAGCCATGGCTTGACCTGCAACTGGTTGCGTTCCCGCAAGATGGTTTTTTGCGATCTCCTGGCGCGCGAGAAAATCTGATTCACGCCCTGGACATGGGTGTGGATGTTGTCGGCGGTATACCCCATTTTGAACGCACCATGGCTGATGGTGCCGAGTCGGTGAGGCAGCTCTGTGAAATAGCGGCCGAACGCGGTTTGATGGTGGATATGCATTGCGACGAATCAGACGATCCCTTGTCCCGTCATATTGAGACCCTTACATATGAGACGCAACGCCTGAAATTAAATGGCCGGGTGACGGGATCACACCTCACATCCATGCACTCCATGGATAACTATTATGTCTCCAAGTTGATTCCACTGATGGCCGAAGCCAACATTCATGCCATCGCCAATCCATTCATCAACATCACGATACAGGGCCGCCACGATACTTATCCCAAGCGTCGTGGTATGACACGGGTCAAGGAATTGATGGCAGCGGGTATCAATGTGGCTATGGGGCATGACTGTGTCATGGACCCCTGGTACAGCCTTGGCAGCCATGACATGCTCGACGTCGCCCACATGGGGCTTCATGTCGGTCAGATGACCGGCGTCGATGAAATGCATGCAGTATTTGACGCCGTAACGAACAATGCAGCACGTGCTATAGGCCTGGATGGATATGGACTCGACTTGGGATGCAATGCAGATATGGTTGTGTTGCAGTGTCAGGACCCTATCGAGGCCCTTCGTCTCAAACCTGCCCGCCTATTTGTGATTCGGCGCGGCTCGGTTATTTCCACGACACCTGCGGCCCACCCCGTTGTCTCACTGGGTTCAGGTGATGAGACCGTAACATTTTCCCTTTGATCATTGAAGAGAGCAGAATATGTCCGATAACAATGTCACCGTAGTCCACCATCCATTGGTTCAGCATAAACTGACGCTTATGCGTGACAAAGACACACCGACCGCGCTGTTCCGGCAACTGTTACGCGAGATCAGCTTGTTATTGGCTTATGAGGTCTGCCGCGATCTGGATATCAAAATGGTGGATGTGGACACGCCCCTTGAGACATTTTCTTCGCCGAAGCTCGGTGGTAAGAAACTGTGCCTGATTTCAATTTTGCGCGCTGGCAATGGCTTGCTGGATGGCATTCTCGATCTGATCCCGTCGGCGCGTGTGGGGCACGTGGGTTTGTACCGCGATCCCAAAACCCTGAAGCCCGTCGAATACTATATGAAGATGCCGCATAGCCTTGATGAGAGACTCTGCATTGTTGTGGACCCCATGCTGGCAACTGGTAATTCAGCGGCTGCGGCAGTACAGAGGGTCAAGGATGCTGGCGCGAAGAATCTTAAATTTGTTTGTCTGCTGGCTGCACCCGAAGGTGTAAATGTTTTTCAGAAAGAGCACCCCGACGTACCAATTATTACGGCAGCGCTCGATCGTGAGCTCAATGATCATGGTTATATTATGCCTGGGCTGGGTGATGCTGGTGACCGAATGTATGGCACGAAGTAGTGTCCTCTATGGGGTTATTGTCGCCATTCGGGTTCTATGTTCTATTGGCATTTTGTTGCGGTGTTGTGCTGATCGCACAGCCCGGGCTCAACAGTACACTATCCAGTAATATTGGTGGCGCGCTGAATGCTGCTACTGTTTCGTTGTGTGTCAGTGCCGTTACCGTACTCGCGATACGTATGTTTGTTGCGCCACCATTTTCATTATCCATTGCTCTGGACAAAACGCCTTATTGGGGATGGTTTGGTGGGTTCCTTGGCGTATTTTTTGTTGCCACTTCTATGTACGTGGCTCCTCGAATTGGTGCCACGGCACTGGTATCGGTTTTGCTTTGTGGTCAAATGGTCGCAGCGTTAGTCTTCGACCGCTTCGGTTTGCTGGGGTACGGCGAGGCACCAATCACAACGACACGAACAGTGGGTATTTTCCTGATCATTGCGGGCACAGGGCTGGTTCTCCTTCGACGATAAACTCGGCCCAATAAAACTTGACCGATTGGACAGGTTTTGTTTAAATGATGTTAAGAGCCGGGTTGTTCAACGGCCACTCATATAGGGACGTTTTCTGACTCGGAGACAAAGACAATGGGCAACACTTCAAATACGCAGGGAATATCGTCGGGCCGCTTGGATGCCGGGCAGTACAAACAGAACTTTGACGATATCCATTCGCCATTGGATTCTCACCAGGCGAGTGTAGAGGCGAGCCGTTGTTACTTTTGCTTTGACGCCCCATGTATGACTGCCTGTCCCACAAGCATTGATATACCCTTGTTTATTCGCCAAATCGCGACGGGGGACACAACCGGGTCTGCCGAAACCATCTTCCAGCAAAACATCATGGGTGGCATGTGCGCCCGTGTCTGCCCCACCGAAACCTTATGTGAAGAAGCCTGTGTCCGAAATGAATGCGAAGAAAAACCGGTTAAGATTGGTTTACTTCAACGCTTTGCCACGGATTCTTATATGGATAAGGATCGCCATCCGTTTCAGCGCAAGGCCGAGACTGGAAAGCATGTTGCGGTTGTTGGTGCAGGTCCAGCCGGACTGTCGTGTGCCCACCGTTTGGCGGCGATGGGACATGAGGTCACGGTCTATGATGCACGGGAAAAGTCCGGCGGATTGAACGAATTTGGAATTGCATCATACAAATCGACTAACAATTTTGCTCAGGCCGAAGTCAATTTCATTTTGTCTGTTGGTGGGATTAAAATTGAAAACAACACAGCTCTGGGCAGCGATATTGAGCTTGACGCATTGCGCCAGGATTTTGATGCTGTGTTCCTCGGTATGGGTATGGGCGGCGTTAATAATCTGAATTTGGCCGGCGAAGACATGGATGGCGTCATGAACGCCATCGATTATATAGCCGATTTGCGCCAGGCCTCTGATTTCTCCAGTCTTCCAGTTGGGCGCCGTGTGGTGGTAATCGGCGGCGGCATGACGGCAGTTGATATTGCGGTTCAGACCAAGCTGTTGGGGGCCGAAGACGTTACGCTAGTTTATCGCCGTGGTCAGGATCAAATGAAAGCCAGTGTTTACGAGCAACAACTGGCGAACATTAAGGGTGTGAAAATCGTTCAATGGGCTATGCCGGCTGAATTGATTTCCGAAGATAATGTGGTTCGGGCTATTCGCTTTGACTATGCAACAACTGACGATCAAGGGAAGTTGGTTGCTACTGGTGAGCAATTTGAACTGGCAGCGGACATGGTGTTCAAGGCCATTGGGCAAAAGTTTATCAATTCTGTATTTGGCGACAGTGAATCACCCGATTTGAACAATAATCGGATGGTTGTCGGCGATGACCGAAAAACATCGTTGAGTAATGTCTGGGCGGGTGGCGATTGCATAGACGGTGGCGAGGACCTGACCGTTGCCGCAGTTGAGGACGGCAAGGTTGCGGCTATGTCAATCGACCAATACCTGAAAACCGACAGCTGAGCACAGAACAATCCAGAGACCGAGGAGAAACTAAGATGGCTGATTTGCGTAGTGATTTTCTGGGGATCAAGTCACCCAATCCGTTTTGGCTGGCATCTGCCCCACCAACCGACCGGGAAACTAATGTGGTTCGAGCATATGAGGCCGGGTGGGGTGGTGTCGTATGGAAAACGCTGGGCGAAGACCCCCATGTGGTCAACGTAAACGGCCCACGCTATGGTGCAATCCATGGCGCTGACCGGCAACTTATCGGTTTTAACAATATTGAATTGATTTCGGATCGTTCGCTTCAGACCAATTTGCAGGAAATTAAAAAGGTCAAACAAGAGTGGCCGGATCGCGCCCTCGTGGTTTCTTTGATGGTTCCGGTTCGGGAAGAATCCTGGAAAGCGATTGTGCCACTGGTAGAAGATACAGGTGCAGATGGTATCGAACTCAACTTCGGGTGTCCTCACGGCATGTCAGAACGCGGTATGGGTTCTGCCATCGGCCAGGACCCCGAGTATATTGAAAACATCGCTCGCTGGTGCAAACAGTCCACCCGAATGCCGGTGATCGTAAAACTGACTCCGAATATTACGGATATTCGTCAGCCTGCCCGTGCTGCAAGGGCCGGCGGTGCGGATGCTGTGTCACTTATCAACACGATTAACTCGATTATGGGTGTTGATCTGGACAGAATGGCGCCCAGCCCCAACACCGACGGTAAGGGCTCGCACGGCGGATACTGTGGCCCAGCGGTTAAACCCATTGCCCTTAATATGGTTGCTGAGATTGCCCGCAATGCTGAAACATCGGACATTCCAATTTCCGCCATTGGGGGCATTTCAACTTGGCGCGATGCGGTAGAGTTCATCACCATGGGGGCTGGTAACGTCCAGGTTTGTACGGCGGCCATGACCTACGGCTTCAAGATTATTGAAGAAATGATCGATGGCTTGAGCAACTGGATGGATGAGAAAGGCTATTCGAGTACTGATCAGTTCAAGGGTGCCGCTGTTTCGAATATTGTTGATTGGCAGTACCTGAACATGAACTACGTGGCGAAGGCAGTTATAGATCAGGATAAATGTATAAAATGCGGTCGCTGCCATATCGCTTGCGAAGATACCTCGCATCAGGCGATTACCAACATGAAAGATGGCGAGCGTTATTTTGAGGTCAAGAACGAGGAATGCGTCGGGTGCAATCTCTGTGCATGTGTCTGTCCTGTGGCCGATTGTATCGAAATGGTGCAGATGACCGAAGGCACAGATCCACGTACCGACAAACCCATCGTGGCAGAATATGCAAACTGGACAACCCATCCTAACAATCCGGGCGCGGTGTCGTAATTATTAGAAGCAGGGTGGGCTTTGTCAGGGGAAAACGATTTGGGCTACGGACTTCATAATAGAAAACCTTTAGGCAGCAAGTTGGCACCACTCAGCCAGGGCGGTGGCGCGGTGCTTCTTGAAAACATCTCGGGGATTTAAGTGACGGTCCTGGTTGAAGTAGCGATATGGTTTTTTCATTCGTGAAAGCTACGAAAGCTAATCCGTCGATTCTAGTTAGCTTCCCCTGACACTGCCTTCTATCGGTGCACATTGGTTGAATCTTATCGTAGACGTTGGGGCGACAGGTCCATTTCGCGCAACCCCATGGCGGTCAGATTGTCGGGCAGGTTGCCCGTTGTAATCAGGGCCGCTGTTGCTCGCCCGATAGCAGGCGATGTCTGGATTCCGTAACCACCCTGCCCAGCCAGCCAGAAGAAACCCTCGGCCTCGTCATCCATACCGACAACAGGAGTTTTGTCGGGAACGAAGCTGCGAAGTCCGGCCCATTTGTGGGCGATCCGGCGCACCTCCAGCGTGGTTGCGGTTTGAACCCGGTCTACTGCGACGGCCACGTCCAGCTCCTCAGGCTGTGCATCGCACGGGGGTGAGGGCGTTTCATCAGCAGGCGAGGCAAGAATTTTTCCGGCCTCTGGTTTGAAATAAAACTGCTCATCAATATCCAGGGTTAGGGGCCACGACGCGATATCGAGTCCATCCGGTGGATCAAAAGTGAAAACGGTGCGCCGCTTTGGAATCAAGCCGATAGGCCGGACACCGGCCAACTGGGCGATGACATCGCACCACGCACCCGCCGCATTGACGACAATAGAGGCAGAAAATTCTCCGGCCCGCGTATCGACGGTCCAGGCCTTACCGTTCCGCGTGATCGCCGTTACTTCTGCATTGGTGATTACCTCGCCACCCCGTTGCTTCAATCCCTTGAGATAAGTTCCATGGAGAGCATGCACATCAACGTCTCGGGCATCGGGCTCATAGATGGCCGCAGCAATATAGTCGGGATTGAAGGCAGGATTGAGAGAAATTGCTTCAGAGGCATCTATTCTATGGATAGATTGCACAAAGGTTTGTGCCTCGGTTAGCGCTGTTTCCAGGGTATCCAGTTGATCTTTGCGGGCAACAAACAATGCGCCACGTGGGGTCAGGATCGGTTGTTCAACGAGGCCTTCTGGGAATGATGTGAAGATCGGGTGACTCGCCAAAGTGAGCGCCCTGATCTCCCGATTGCCGTAGTTTTGTGTGTAAATCGCGGCCGAGCGGCCAGTTGTGTGATAACCCGGTTGGGTTTCTCGTTCCAACACGACAACGCGTCTCGAGCTTGCAAGTTCATAGGCCGCCGAGGCTCCTGCGATCCCGGCTCCAATGACGATAACGTCACAACGTTCCACGATATTTTCCAACCAAGTCTATATAAGCGCTCTTACGATCACATGATTTTTCATATATGAAAATCATTTTCTAATACGGAATTCTCTTGCTTGCTGACAATAGCTATGCGCAATTGTAGAATGAGAATCATTCTTAGCTACCTGGAATATGGTTTGTGGCACCGATAAAAAAAATCGCGAGAGATGGCTTAGGAAGCCGTTTGCGGCAATTGCGCAAGCGTAGCGGCTGGACCTTGAATCAGGTCAGTGCCATGAGTGGTTTGGCTATATCGACCCTGTCCAAGGTCGAAAACAACCAGACATCTCTAACGTATGACAATCTTTTAAAACTAGCAGAAGGCCTCGGCGTAAACATTGCAGAACTATTCGCGTCAGAGGAAGTTCACACCAAAGCTGGCCGCCGGGCGATCACCCGTAACGGCGACGAGAAGACGCAGATAACGCCGAATTACGACTATCATTTTCACGGCACCGAGCTCTTGGGTATGCGCATGACACCAATATTTGTCAGAGTTAAGGCGCGGCAATTCGAAGGTTTCGGTGATTTGTTGCAACACTCCGGAGAAGAGTTCATCTACGTGCTTGAAGGCGCCATCGAGGTCCACACAGAATTTTACGAACTCGTGAGATTGGATGCTGGCGAAAGTATTTATATCGATAGCACCATGGGTCATGGGTATATTTCCGTCGGTCCCGGCGATGCGAGCATTCTCGGTGTTTGCTCCAGTCCAATTCCTGAACTCCTAAAATCTGCGACACCGAAAACCGTGACGGACGAGGTGGCAAGCGCTGGTTGAACCAGATAAAAATGGCAAGTGACCACCTTCCGCGGGCTTACGAAAAGTCAATGGGGCCTACTTTTTTAAGGGAGGGGAATTTGCAAGTGAATCGAATTGTACTTCCCATGGGGCCCAAAAATTGTTAATTACGAAAATTATAATACATGGCGCAATCGTGCAATTCGAGACGCTAAATTACGACTACCGGTTCGCCGGGCAACATTCCGCACAACGTAAAAATACGGTCGGATCAATCAGATTTCTTAAACAGGGAGAGATACAGTGAAAAAGACAATCATTTCGGTAGCTGGCTTAGCTGCGGTTATCGCACTTTCATTTTCGGTAGCTGACGCTCAAGCGGCGAGTTGCCCCATCAAAATCGGTGGACTCGCACCGCTTTCTGCACCCGGCGCGGTCGGTGGCGGGGAAGCCATGCGCGACGCCATGCTTTTTGCGGAAAGAGATATTAACGCCGCTGGTGGCGTTTTGGGTTGCGACGTCAAAGTCGTGATCGCCGATACGGAAGGTTTGCCAGAAAAAGCGGCAGCCGTTATGGAAAAGCTGATCACACAAGATGGTGTTGTTGGCGTCGGTGGCGCTTATCATAGCTCTGTCGGTGTTGCTTCCAAAGATATCTCCAATGCGCGCAGCATCCCGACGGTTTTTGCTGAAACATGGAATGACACCATTACCGGCGACAAGCAGAAGTTCATCTTCCGTATCGCGCCGTTGAGTTCCTGGGCGTCGGCAACCTTGTGGCAAGCCGCTCTTCTGGTGCCCAATGTGAAGAATGTCGCGATCATTACCGAGAATACAGATTACGGCATTCCCGCCGCTGAGGAGACTGCCAAAGGTTTGGAGTCTGGTGGCGTGAAATCCACAACCTTCGGCGTGGATATTGGTATGCAGGATTTCTCCGGTATCATCGAACGCGTCAAAGCCGGAAAGCCTGACTACATCATCGTTCTAAATACGGGTGAAGCGGGCTACAACTTCGCCCAGCAAGCTGCGGATGCAGGCATCGGACCACAAGACGTTCCCTTCCAGGCTGGCCAGGTCGCCCTGGAAAGCAAGGCGTGGTGGGAAAACGTACCGGATGGCAACTATGCTTTCGTTCAACGCATCGGCACGCCGGTTTCCACCTGGAACGACAAGGCGAAGAAGCTGAACGAAGATTACAAAGCTAAAACCGGCAAAGGCGCCATCGAGAGCTATGCTCTGGAAGCTTATGATTCGATCTCCATCCTGGCCCAGGCTATCAACGAAGCCAATTCAACGGATGGTAACAAAATCGTCACGGCGCTCGAAAACATCTCCCATGATGGTACGCTTGGGCGGATATACTTCCCGTATGGCACCCAGAAAGACCCCAGCGTCGATGGCAAAGGGGACGAATGGTGGCACCAGTGGCCAGACCCAGCTATGACCATGATTCAGTATCAGAACGAGGGCGAAGAATCGACAGATTCCGTCATCGTTTGGCCTGATGCCTACAAGTCAGGTGATGCGGTTTACGTCAAGTAACAGACGGATTTGTATCAAGCGTATGAGGAATGCCGACGGTGCCAGATTCTCCCTGACACCGTCGGCTGACTTCATGTAAGTTAATCTGGTTCGTTGTTATTTGGGCGAAGGCGGGGTGATGTTATGGAATTTTCTAACATCTTTTGGAGTGTGCTTGCCTGGATGGTCTTCTGGGCCGTAGTCGGCAGTATTGTGACCCGCCGGGTCTACTTACAGCGTGATCTCGATACGTCGAACGCTGGACTGGCAGGCTCTCTGTTGGGCGCTTCTACCGGGCCGATTGGCCTGATATATTTGTGGATTAAGGCACCGGAAGTATCTTCCCGCATGTTAGTCGTCCCGGCTATCGGCGCGATCGGGTTGTTCCTTATTTCTTTTGCATTAGCCGATCCGTCAAATCTCTGTGTTACGAGCGGTTCCTTCGTGGCGTCACAGATATCCAACGGCCTGATCATCGGTATCATTTATGGATTTATGGCCCTTGGCCTGACATTAATTTTCTCCATCCTCGGCGTGGTCAGTTTCGCCCACGGTGAGTTCTATATGATCGGCGGGATGATCACTTATTTCGTGACTACCGTGTGGTTCCCCGATATTGGCCCCATCGCCGGGATCGCCGCCGCATGTATAGCGACATTTATGCTGGGGGCTATCTTCGAGCGTTTGTTCCTGACGCCTATGTATTCCGGAAAGGTCGACCGCCCCGTCGAATATGGCATTCTTATCACCTTTGGGTTGGCCTTCACTTTACAGTATTTTGTCCAGGCGACCGTTGGAGCTAACCCGGTCAAGGCGAAGCGGTTTTTCGATTTCCCCAGCCTGCGCCTGCCCTCGGCGGAGGATCCATGGTTGATCAAGACCAGCCGCGGCAATATGGAACTGTTTGAAACCATATCCATTTCAAACCCCCGGTTCACGGCAGCGGTCGCGTGCATTCTTGTATTTATCGCCCTGATGTATTTCCTCCGTCGCACATGGACTGGCAAGGCGCTCCGGGCCGTTAGTTTGGACCGTGATGCAGCCGCTATTGCCGGTATTAATCCCGACCGTATGAACATGTTGGCCTTCGCCCTTGGCAGCATGATCGCGGCTTTGGCTGGTGCCATGTTGGTTCAGGCCTTTTCGTGGCTGCCACAGGTAGGCGCCATTCCTGCGATGCGGTCCTTTGTCATCGTTGTGCTGGGCGGTCTTGGGTCTATTCCAGGCGCATTTTTGGGCGGCGTGATTGTTGGGCTGGTGGAGGCGGCAGGAACTGGATGTATCCCGGACGCCCAGAAGGCGGCTTCCTATATACCGGCCTACGGCATGATAATTCTGACGCTCACATTATTATTGCGGCCCACGGGATTGCTTGGTCGTAAATTCTCCAGCGGAACGCACGGAAAAGTATGATGAACAAAACCCACGCCCCCCATATAGCCGGGTTAGTCCTGATTGCCTTTTTCGCGGTCTTCCCATTTGTCTACACGGCCAATGATTACCCCTACATTATGCACATCATAATTACCGGGTTTTACTATGCGATCCTGACGTCGAGTTGGTCCATGCTGGCCGGGTACGGTGGGCAATTTTCGTTCGGCCACATGGGTTTCATGGCCGTTGGCGCCTACACGGCGGCGTTGTTCAGCCACTACATCTACCTGACGCCGGAGCCGACAAATTTCTGCACTGAATTCTCATTCGGCGATTCCTATCTGATCGTGCTCAATCCCATCGGCGTCACGTCGTCCACTCTCGTCCAGGATTGCCTGAGCCAGGCCATGGAGGTGTGGGACGGCAGCGTCCAGGTCACGCCCATGCCGGTTTGGCTAGGCATTACACTGGGCACCATCATGGGGGGCGTTTTTGGATTCCTGATCGGGATGCTGGTTTTGCCTTTGCGGGCCGCGTATCTAGCCCTGTTTACGCTCGGATTTTCAGAAATTCTCCGTGCTATGATCAGCGCTGAAATATCGATTACACGCGGTCAGGCAGGAATTGAGCTGCCCGCCATGTTCCAGAATGGCATAACCCTGTTCGGTCGACACTACGACAAGACAGACAAGCTGCCGCCCTATTTCGTCATGTTCTTCCTGCTGCTGGCATGTCTGGCGATCTTGGCCTGGTTGGCTAAATCCAAGTTCGGGCTGTTTATCAGGGCGCTCCGCGAAGACCAGGACGCGGCGGCGGCGCTTGGTGTCAATACGACCCGCTACAAGGTCATGGTGTTCGTTATTACCTCCATGATGGCGTCGGCTGGTGGGGCGACGATGGCGTACTACATCGGCATCGTTTCGCCCAACAATCTTGTCATTCTACAAATGAGCCTGATTGTTGCTATGGCCGTGATCGGCGGGGTTGAAAACTTTGTCGCCGCTGCGGTCGGGGCCATTCTTCTCGAATTCTTGCTGGAAATGCTGCGTAACAGCTTTGAGATCGGGCCCATCGAGGTTGATATGACAACCTGGCGTCTTGTTGTTTTTGGCGTCGTGCTGATGTTGACCCTGCGGTTTTCACCTAAAGGCCTGCTGGTGCCTGCGATTGACTACTTCACTCGCGGCCATGTGGCCAAGGAGACAGTGGCCAAGAGAGTGATCGCCGACGACGGAGATAATTCCGGTGACAAAACCAAGGGGGAGACGGTCAGTTGATAGAGCTCTCAGTAACCAAATTGAACAAGCGGTTCGGCGGGCTCCACGTCCTCAAGGATGTCTCCTTCGATGTCAAGGGAGCGGAACTGGTCGGCCTCATCGGTCCCAATGGCGCGGGCAAGACGACACTTACTAATATTCTGGATGGGGCCATCAAGCCGAATAGCGGAACCGTCTATCTAAATCATCACCGGATCGACCAGATGCCGCCCTTCGAGGTGGCAAAAACCGGTCTGGGGCGCACATTCCAGGTTACACGGTCGTTCCGCCGCATGAGTGTTCTTGAGAACCTGTACGTGCCAGCGCTGGCGCTGGACACGGAACACACCAAGGCGGAAATACACGATAAATCCATGGAGGTCCTTGAGTTCCTGACTATGGAGCACCTGCGCAATGAATATGGTCAGGCCTTGTCAGGCGGCCAACAGAAGCTGCTCGAACTGGGGCGGTTATTGATGCTCAATCCGCAGGTTATCATTCTGGACGAACCATTTGCCGGTGTTCATCCCAAGCTCATGGAGATTATCTACCGATACATTGAGCGAGTGAACCAGTCCGGTACCGCGATCATCCTGATCAGCCACCAGATGGATTCCATTTTCTCGCTGTGCAATAGACTTTTGGTATTGAATTACGGCGACCTGATTGCAGATGGCACGCCTGACGACGTTAAACGAGATCCCGCCGTCATCGAGGCTTACCTCGGAACCGATGAAGAGGATGAGGCCTAAATCATGACTGATATTGCAAACGCCCCGGCGGTCCTTGAAACCAGTGGCCTCGACGTTGGTTACTACAAAGATCTGAATATTCTTCAGGGCCTGAATATCAAGGCGCGCAAAAACCAGATTACGGCGATTCTTGGTGCCAACGGCGTCGGTAAATCGACGGCCCTGAAAGCCATATTTGGGTTTCTGAAACCCAACGCTGGAACGGTCTTGCTGGAAGGCGAAGACATCGCCGATGTACCGACTTACCAGAGAATACTTAAAGGGTTGGCCTATATTCCGCAGCAACCGGGTGTGTTCAAGGATATGACCGTGGAGGAGAACCTGGAACTCGGCGGCTGGACGTTCCGCAAAGACAAGGCCCAGGTTCGCGATAAAGTCGAAGCGAATTATGTCCGGTTTCCAGCCCTGCGCGACAAGCGCAAACAGATCACGGGCGAGTTGTCGGGCGGTCAGCAGCGCATGGTCGAAATTGGCCGCACTCTGATGGCGGAACCGAAAATGCTGCTGGTCGACGAGCCGACCGCCGGTCTCTCTAAAATGCTGGCCGCGGAAGTCTACGAAATGCTCTCAGGCCTTACAGCAAACGATGGCCTGACCATCCTGCTGGTTGATCAGGAAATTCGCCAAGCCTTGAAAATTGCGGACTATGTCTATGTCCTCGAACTGGGGCGGAATAAACTCGAAGGGCCAACTGCAGAGTTTAGCGATCTCGAAAAAGCATTTTGGGTTGGCTGAGCTGTCCAGATATTCGGTTTCAATTTTGAGATGGCTACCTGGGGCTTACCTTAAAAATTCCGGCTCAGGGGCGTTAGCGGTAGTTTGAATGGGGAACCATTGAAGGCCACTTTAGGGAGGTAAGCGGACCCCATAAACATTTTCTATCTGGTTCCGCCCAATTGCTGACAAAAGCTCAAGACCCTGTACCCTCCATTCACAATCACTTCAATCAGGGTCGCCACTTAAATCCCCGAGATGTTTTCAAAGAGAGGCGATCCGTTGCGTTTGCCGAGCGGTATTCCTCTGACAACGCCATCGCATCTATTGAACTTTTAAATCCGTTGATCCGGATTGCTCACATCAAGATATTGAAGCGTTCACGAATAGCTCGGTCGGCATCTTGTGAAAGGTATTCTGGATTATGAGATTGCAGGATTTCAATGGCCTTTGTCTTTGCCATTGACCAGGCGTCCGGTGCGCCGAGTTCCGCCCAGCTGGCCGGATCATTCCTGTCAGCAAGCGTTGGATAGAAATAATCGCGTTGCATCGCCGCCATTGTGTGATCGGATCCCAAAAAATGCCCTTCACCCGTCACTACGGCCTTGATGGCTTCGAAGCCAAGCGTTTCTTCGTTCACTTCCACGCCACGGATCATGCGGTTCACATGACTTAGCATTTCGTTGTCGAGTACGAACGCTTCAAAGGATACGCCCAGCAAGCTGGCAGTCATGCCTGAGGATTCGTAAATCATGTTTGCACCGGCGAGCCCAGCGGCAACGGCACTCATTGCTTTTTCAGAGCCCATCTGGGCATCGACCGCCTTGGCGTCCGCCATGGATGATGCGACGCCTGATGGAAGCCCCAAGGAATTTGAAATCTGCGCCGCCGCCGCATTCATGACGGAGATCTCACCACCGCCGCCGCAAAACGACCCCGTCCGCAAATCGATGACCAATGGCCAGTTCGAAAAGATCATCGGGTAACCTAGTTCTAACAGATTGACCAAAGCTAGTGCAGCAAGCGTTTCGGCTGTGGTTTGGGCCAACATACCGGCAAGCGTAGCGGGCGCGGTTGCACCCGATTGAGCGGCGATAATGGCGTTGATTGGTACCCGTCGCTTGATGCAGGCCATGGCGACCTCAACCGCATCATCACCGTAACGCATGGGCGATATCACGGGCGAGATATGCGCTTTGCAGAAAGGGCGTTCGATAAATTTGCCTTCACCCCCGAGAGCAATATCAAACATATCAATAATCGGATCCACGTGGGAGCCAAGCGTAAAGCTCGTCCCCACAGGCTTTGTGGTGCCGACGAGCATCGCAAAGGCAGTGTTGATGTCAAGATCGAGGATATCCTCGATATCTGTTGCCACACAGCAACGGGTGAACCAACTCACATTATCAAGCGTATCAATCAGGCGGGTGAAATCGTAAAGGTCTTTTAACGTAGAGGCCCGGTAGAGACCGGTTTCCAGATCAAGCGTCTGCACAGCAGCACCACCGGTACCAAAACGCACCTGTTTGCCACCGATCTCGAAGTCATGTTTTGGGTCCCGCCCATAGAAGACAAAAGATTTGGCCGCTCCATCGATAATTTCTTCCATCAACAACCTTGAAAAGGTCAAGCGGCCAAGGTTGTTGAGTTCTGCCCCTTTCGAGAGGGCAATTGTTTCAAAGCTGGCCGGAACTTCACTCATGCCAATTTCGGCCAGGAGGCGGAAAGCTGTATCAAGGATATCACGCAACTCTCTGGGATTAAGGGGGCGATACTGGCCGCCAAACTGTCCGGGAGGACACGGATTGATTTCCGCAACCGGCGCCGTGCGGGCGGCTACACGCGACGCCCTACCGCCTGATTTTCTTGCTTTTCGTTTCATTGGAAACTCCTACCTACAAAACAATCGGCCCATGCGTAAACGGAGACAAGAGGAATAATATTATTTCATTTTTTTCGAAACAATGATTAAGTATTTTGGTGAGTAATAATTCCAATACGCGACTTACGCTACGCGCCGTCGAGGTCTTCGTGGCGGTGATCGAGGAGCAATCTATCTCCAAGGCCGCCAAGCGGCTGGGAAGTAGTGCGTCTGCGGTGTCGTTACAATTGTCGAACCTCGAGGCCACCCTCGGCGTCCGCCTGATCGAGCGCTCCGCGCAGCGATTTGAGATTACCTCTGCTGGAAAAATATTTCGGCTACGGGCGCTGCGAATTCTGGATGAAGTAAATGGCGTCATGGTGGATCTAGCTGCCGACAACAAGTTGCCGAGCATGATTATCCGCCTTGCCGTTATTGAAGATTTCGACGCAAATATTCTACCAGAGTGGCTCACGGCGATTCAGAGCGAATTTGCCAATCTGCGTTTCATTGTGAAAAGCGGCCCAAGCCACGAGAACTATTCCAGCTTAAATGGTCGCGCAGCAGATATCATCGTCGCCGTTGATGCCATGGATGCGGTTGATTGGGTTGAGGAACATCCAGTCTTACGCGATCCATACGTCATCGTCAGAGCAGGCCAAACAGGCGGGGATGGGAATTCCGAAGAGCTGCTGCAACGTCCCTTCATTCGCTACTCCCGGGAGCAACATATGGGCCGACAGATAGAGGCACAACTACGCCGCACGAAGTTCGTTCCCGCCCGCGAGCACGAGTTTTCGTCGACTCAAGCCGTGCTTTCCATGGTCAAAGCCTCCAATGGATGGGCAATAACCTCAGCCTCGGCTCTGCTCGGCGCTACTATACCGGGACTAGTGGCATCACAATTACCCATTCCGGCCTTCAGCCGAACAATATCGCTCTATGCGCGACGAGATACCCTGAACGATATGCCGGAAACCTTTTCAGCAATCCTCCGCAACATTTTTAAAAGCAATTTGATTGAGGCTGCTAAACGGGCCCCCTACGCCCTCGATTCCAGCCTCTTGCCCCAGCTCATAGAATCATCGGATTAGATGAAGTTAATATTCGATTTACTTAAACAATGAATAGAACAGGCCACTCGTCTTGACCGTCTCCCTATAATGCCACAGCGTGGCGCCAACAGAGGAGACGACGCATGAAAACGCAGACACAAGTGGTGGTAATCGGTGGCGGGATCGCTGGCTGTTCAACGCTTTATCACCTTACCCAGGAAGGTATCGTTGATTGCGTCCTGATCGAACGTGACGAGTTGACCTCTGGCACGACGTGGCATTCAGCCGCACAGGTTACGAATTTCGGCCCAAATCAAACCATGATCGGTCTGAAAACCCACTCGATCAATCTTTACAAAGAGCTGGCCGATGACCCGGATTACCCGATCAACTATCATCACGGCACCGGTGGGCTACGGTTGGCATCGACACAGGATCATCTCGATGGTTATAACCATTTCAAATCCATGGCTCACGGTATGGGTGTGGAATTTGAAATACTTGATCCAGAAGAATGCAAGCGTCGCCACCCCTTAATCTCGACCGACAACCTTCTGGGCGCACTCTGGGATCCGCTTGATGGTGACATTGATCCCGCACAGCTCTGCCAGGCGCTAGCCCGCCGGGCGCGCAAGGCCGGAGCTGAGGTTTACCGCTTTACACCGGTCACTGATCTGACCCAAAAAGCAGACGACAGTTGGATCGTTCACACCGAAAAGGGCGACATTGCCTGTGAACATGTGGTCAACGCCGGCGGCTACAGGTGCAATGAAGTCGGTTCTATGATGGGTGTGGAGCATCCGGTCGCCTCGATGGAGCATCAGTATATGCTCACCGATACAATTGCGGAAATTGAAGAGCTTGGAGATGACTTCCGTGCACCACTGATCCGTTGCCCGACAGCCGATTTTTATCAACGTGCCGAGAAAAAGGGACTGTTGATCGGCTTCTACGAACAAGGCTGCAAGACCTGGGGGATGGGTGGTATCGATCCCAATTTTACAAGTGCGTTATGCCCGGATGATTTAGACAGGGTGATCGATGTGATGGAGGGGGCTTTTCATCGGCTGCCGTGTCTTGAAACAGCCGGTATTCATACCATTATCAATGGGCCCATCACCTATACACCCGACGGTTTACCGCTGGTCGGCAAAATACCGGGTAAGCGTAATGCCTATTGCATTACCGGCTTGCGCGCAGGCCTTGGTGAAGGCGGTGGTCATGGCTGGTTGCTGGCGCAAATTATCGCCCATGGCGAAGCCTGTTATGACACATGGTGTATTGATCCGAGGCGTTTTACCAAATACGCGAATGTGGAATACACGGCGTTGAAAGCGATCGAAGACTACCAGAACGAGTTTCGATTCCATATGCCGCATGAGTTCCGTCCGGCGGGACGGTTGGCTAAAACAACACCGATAACGCCGATTCTGGCGGATGAGGGCGCATGCTTTGGTGTCGTCAATGGTTGGGAACGGGCGTTGTTCTTTAAACCTTCACCCGGTTTTGTTGAAGAACATTCATTCCACTTTACGCCAACAAAGGACGTGGTCGCTAAAGAGATTGACTGCGTACAAACCAAGGTCGGTATCATGGAAGTTTCCGGCTTTAACCGTTACGAGATATCCGGGGATGGTGCCTCGGAATGGCTGGAAAGCTTGTTTTGCGGGCGAATCCCTAAGAAAACCGGCAAAGTCGGGTTGGGCTATTTCCTGACCGAACGGGGGAACGTTCTGGGCGAGGCGACTTTGGCCAAGCTAGACGATTCCCGGTATTGGTGGGGCTCAGCTGCCGCCGCCGAGAACCACGATTGGGACTGGTTGATGGCGCGTAAACCAGACAACATAAACATTGAAGCGTTGACCAATTCTCATCAGATACTGGTCGTCGCAGGCCCGCTTTCTCGCGATCTTTTATCGACGGTGGCGCCTTATACAGACTGGTCAAAACAATCTTTTCCTTGGCTATCTGTAAAATCCGTCCGGATCGGTCATGTGGAAGCGACCGCCATGTCGGTAAGCTTTTCCGGTGAACTTGCCTGGGAGCTGCACATCCCGGCAGAACAGCTCGCGTTGGCGTACAAAACTTTGACTGAGGCGGGCGAAGCCTTTGGCCTTGGACGTTTCGGGCTGTACGCGACGGAGTCCATGCGGATCGAAAAGGGGTATCGCCATTGGAAAGCCGACCTCATAGACGAACGCAATCCCATGGAAAGTGCTTTAGATCGGTTCGTAAAACGCGACAAACCGGATTTTCCTGGCAAGGCTGGACTCGAGAAGCAACTTGCCAAAGCTATGCAAAAGAAATTCGTTTCGATGGTGCTCGACACCGAGGACGCGCCTGCGCACCCAGGTGATTCAATCTATATCGGCGACAACGTCGTCGGTGTTATTACGTCAGCGGCCTATGGTCACCGAACACAGGAAAACCTGGCAATGGGGTTTGTAGATGCTGGCTGCGTCGATATTGATACCAAGCTGGAAGTGTCGATGCTCGGGCAGCGCGTCACATCTCGCGTCGTCGATTTTTGCCGCTATGATCCCGAAAATGAAAAGGTTCGTGGATAATGTATCCGGCGACGGTGACCTCTGGCCCCATACCGCCCAGTATACGGACGATTGGGTGGCTGGCAGGCGCTACAGACTAAAAGCCTGGGTGTAGCCAAACAGAGCGGCTGAGCCGCCGGTGTGGAGAAATACCACGTTTTGATCTTTCTTAAAAAATCCTTGTCGGCATAAATCAATAAGTCCCGCCATCCCTTTTCCTGAATAAACCGGGTCCAGCAGGATGCCTTCCAGTTGGGCCAGCATGGTGATGGCTTCGATGGTACTGTCCGCCGGGATGCCATAACCCTCGCCCACATAATCACAATTGGCGACAACGTCTTCACGCTTTACGGCACCGGGGCAGCCAACTTTCTCGGCCGTCGCAAGCGCCAGCTTGAATACATTCTCTTCCTGCTTGTCTTTTGGCGCGCGGACGCCAACACCAAGCAACGGCACACCGGCATTCATGCCCATGAGGCCCGTAATCAGGCCGGCCTGGGTGCCAGCGCTGCCCGTGGCGTGGACCAGATAATCCATCCGCAAATCAGCGTCATTGGCCTGAGTAACCAGTTCCATGGCGCAGTTAACGTACCCTAGTGCGCCAATCGGGTTAGATCCACCGCCGGGAATTACGTAGACAATTTTACCTTTCGCGCGGAAGGTATCAGCCACGGCTTCCATTTCGGCTGCCATATCGGTACCACCTGGTCGTTTCTCAGACGTGGCGCCATGCAAATGATCAAGGAATACGTTACCGTTGTGATTGTAGTTTTCGTTGGTGCTTGCGGTACGATCTTCCAGCAGGATATGGCACGCAATGCCGAGACGTGCACAACAGGCTGCGGTCTGGCGGGCGTGGTTTGATTGGGTCGCGCCCTGCGTCAGGACTAAATCGGCCCCCTGTTCAACGGCGTCGGCCATGAGGTATTCCAGCTTGCGGGTTTTGTTGCCGCCAGTGGACATGCCCGTGCAATCGTCACGCTTCATCCAGATGTTGGGACCACCCAGTTCGCGGCTTAAATTGCCAAGCGGCTCTAGTGGTGTGGGCAGGTGAGCTAGATGAATTCGTGGAAATCGAGCGAGGTTCATGTGACTATATGCCTTCTAATTATACAGTGTGAATATCAGGCTATAGTAAATCCGAAATCTCTGGTCATTTCCAATGCTGTTTTATAACATTAATATGCACATATTGCATATTAATGAGGTAAATACATGGATTCGAACTGGTTGGAAGATTTGGTCGCTCTGGTAGAATCGGAAACCCTGACCCAGGCGGCAGAAAACCGAAACATCACGCAACCGGCATTTACGCGGCGCATTCAGGCATTGGAGGCTTATCTGGGCGCTGACGTTATCGATCGGTCCAGACGACCGGCCCGCCCCACGCCAGCGATTAGCCGACATATCGAAGATATTCGGGCCTTGGCTCGTGGTCTACATCGTCTTCGAAATGATTTGCAGGTATGGGAAAGCGAACAGCAGCGTTTGGTCATTGCCGCGCAGCACGCTATTTCCGTAGCACATTTGCCTGACGTCGTATCCCACATCCGTAAAGCCATGCCGTCGATGACTATTCGCATGAACTCGGCCAACTGGGATGAGTGTTACGCCATGTTAATGACGGGGCAGGCAATGGTCATGTTCGGTTACGAAACCGATGCCCGGTTTGTGTCTGTGAACCATGATATGTTGGAAAAACAGCTATTTCGGGAAGATCGCCTGATCCCCGTTTGCTCGCCGGGAACCTTCAATCCCGGTCATGAGCGCCTGAACATTGTTTCGTATCCGACGGACGGGTTTCTCGGTCAAATCATGCAAAACCAGATACTACCCCGCGTTTCTGAGCGTTTTCGTGTCAGCGTTGCCTGTGAGCTGGCTCTGACTCCGGCCGCCCTGCAATTAGCGCTTCAGGGCCTTGGTGTGGCCTGGCTACCTGTGGGGATGGTTCAATCTCATATGGACAGCGGATCGTTACAGGATTTATCCGATACGCTCGGTGATTACAGGATGGATGTGGTCATGTTGCGGGTTCGGGCAACGCGCCCGGATTTCGCAGAAACGGCGTGGTCACATTTGCTCAATGCAGCGTCGATTTAGGCGCCAATCTCGACATCTGTGTCGTTTGTGACAGCATCCAAAAATAATTCAAACTCATTATCTGTTATGCCAACGATATGTCGGTCTTCGGGAAACGCGCCGCTCTTTACATCGGCAATGAACTCGCTGTAAGCGCCGATCCGTTCCGTTTGCAGGCGGTCACGTTCGGCAGCAAAGTTTCTGTATGTCTTGGCATGACGAGGAATATGGCCGCGGTTCTCACCCAGCAAGTCTGCTGAGAAAAGATACTCCACATCGCATCCGGCACCGGACCCCAAGGAAATTGTCAGCAGAGACGTACGGCTGGTAATTTCGGCTGCCAGCCGTGCCGGCACGACTTCCATCTCTACGGCAAAGGCTCCCGCAGCTTCAAACGCCTTGGTTTCGCGGTAGACTGAGATCGCCTGATCAAACGTTCGACCGACAGCGCGCATGCCGCCGGTCCACGTGGCCTTTGGCGGCACCAGTCCCACATGGGCTATGACAGGCACACCCTCGCGCGCAAGAACCTCAATGACGTGAGGACTCATGGCGCAGTAAATGGAATCTGCTCCCGCCTCCATCGCCTGCATGGCTTCGCAAAGGGCTTCTTCGGCTGATGCATGATGCCCCCAGATCAAACCAAATTGAAAATGGGTGTCCACTGCGGTGGCTGGAAAGTTGAATGTCTCCGGGCGAAATCCGGTGCCGATCATATCCATTCCGGCGGCCGCTGCCGCTTCCGCTTCCTCCGCTCTTGCAACCTGAACAAAGGCAAGTTGTCGCTTTCCCTTCGCCGCCAGAAGGTCTTTGACGGTTAATTTCGCCATCACGACCCACTCATCATCTGGCGACGGCGTTCTTTCATCACCTCGTGAGACTGGTCTGTACCGTCGTGAAAGGATCCGGCCCACTTGTCAATTGGCATTTCAAGGTTGCCGTAGTTGCATTCGAAATAACGGTGATGCATTTGATGATGAAACGTGCCGAGGCCAAGCCAGCTTTTGTTGCCGATATTCAGATTCTCGAAACCAGTATGTGACGTAGCCGCCGTTAATGCCTGATGCTGCATATGAAACAGAATGTGAATTGGGTGCGCGGCGATGACCCCGTGAATGAGTATGGACGAGAAGAAGATCAGATGCTCGAGCGGGTGCATGGAGAGGCCCGACCAGGGGCCCACGTTAATATTTCGGTGATGAAGCGCATGTGCCAACCTGTAAGCCGGTGGCCAGTGCAGCCAGAGATGTACCCAATAAAAGTGAAACGATATCCAAATCGGCGTCAGGAACAATAGCGCCCCAAACCACAGCGGATTGTCGTCCCATCGCAACACAGGCACGTACCCGTTGGCCATGGCCCACAGCATCAGCACTTCGTACGCTGTCCAGAATGTGACGCCGCTCGCTACCGACCAGAACACATTGTCCAGAACCTGATCATTGAAGGTGAAAACGCGGCTTTTGGTCTTCAGCGGGCGGCTGTCAAATAACCGAAAGTCCCCTTGGCGGCGAAAGCGGTAGAAATAAAGGTGAAGGCCACCCGCAACGGCGACGATCATGATCAAGTTTCGGATGTACATGGCCGCGACCCAATCGAATGCCAGGGTCTTCGTGACGTCGAGTGGTGGCTGAAAATAGAACCAGGTGAGGGTTGCTACCACCACAAGGATCGAGTTTTCAGCCAGCCTTAACCAGCGTTTCGCAATCCACTCGGCGATGCGACGCGGCGACAACGGCCAGCTTAGCAAGGGAGATACCTGGATTGGCACATCGGGTCGGTAGTGCCATTGCCGTGCCATTTCACTGGGCTGGTTTGAATTCATAGCGGTCGTCGCATTTTCTGTGGTCATGGTGAAGTCTCCTTGGCTGTGGCGATTTTGTCGTAACCTTGATCATTTGAAAAACAGAATATTATGTGTAATAACCTCTATTAATCAGATGTTATAATTAGACAACATGGAACAGTCGGTATGCGATTATCCATCCGGGCCCTGACCTACTTTCTCTCCGCCGCCGAGCGCGGCTCAATTGCGCGTGCCGCCGATCATCTGAATGTCGCCGCATCGGCAATTTCCAGCGCCATTGATCAAGTAGAGGAAGAATTCGATCTTCAACTGGTACAGCGTTATCCGGCCAAGGGTATCGTTCCCACACCAAACGGTGTGGCCATGATCCGCAAAATCCGCCACGTCATTGAGGAGTTCGATAATCTGCTGGTGGAAGGCGGGGAACTTCGCTCGACGATCGCTGGCAAGCTCACCATTGGATACTACGCACCCATCGCGCCGGGGTTTTTACCGACCATTCTGGCACCGCTCATGGGCGAAAACCCGGACATCCGATTTAGCTTTCACGAATGCGACAATGAAGGTGCCCAGGCCGGTCTGTTGGCCGGGACGTTCGACCTGATCATCTTTGCCGCTGAAAATGTCAGCCCCGGCATTACATGTGAATTGCTAACCGAGGCACCTCCTTATTTGCTGGTCAAGCTTGGCCATCCGCTGGAGAAGGAGCCGTTTGTTTCGTTCGATAGACTTACGGATGAGCCTTTGGTGATGTTGGACCTGCCGGCCGTTCGTGATTACCTTCTGACGCTGCTTGAAGATCATGATGTCGAGGCGCCAATTGTTGCGGCGGCATCATCCACAGAAATGGTGCGCAGTTTGGTCGGTGCCGGGTTCGGTAGCGCCATTCTCAACATGCGCCCGGCAACCATGATCACATACGGTGGCGAGCAGGTTTCAGCGGTGCCGTTGCCGCCTGAGGCCAAGGTGATAAAGTTGCTTGTGGGTCATCTCGGCGGTCGCCAGCGACGGCTTGTGGAAATCGTCATCGACGCCTGCAAAGATTACTTTGCAAGCCCAGAGGCAGAGTCACTGATCGTCAAAACACTGTCCCCTGGCTAATGATAGATGGTCGATTGTTGCTGCCGTCGGCAGTTGTTAGACGTTCCCGACTTGCGGCGGTAGAGCGGTGCCACGAGGAATCTTGTTTAAGGAATGTTAGGCTGGATCACGACACAGAGCTTGTGAGAGGCAGTGTACACCACCGCCGCCAAGGGTGAACATGGACATGTCCGGTTCATGAACTTCAAAGCCCAATGAACGCATTTCAGCATTCAGATTGTCGGCTCCCTTCATGGAAAGGACTCTGTCATTTCCCAGGGCGACAAGATTAACGCCCAGGGCCTTGGCTTCACGGAACCCCACATCGACGAATTTGAACCCTCGGGACTTCAACATATCCACCAGCCATTCTTCCATTGCATCCACACAGGCAACCAACAGTTTCTCGGCGAGAGGAACCACCAGACCATCCATATGTACAAACAGTGCCGGAATGGGGGCAACAATGGCTTCCCAGCCCATGTCCCGGACATACTGTGCCACTTGTTCAGAGCCTTCTTTTTCCGATCGCTCACCACAGTAGCCGATCAACACCAACCCTGGTTCCAGGATAACGAAGTCGCCCCCTTCAAAATGCCCGGCTGTTGCGTACTTCCAAATAGGGATGTTGTTGCTTTGAAAAAACTCAATTGCTGTCACGTAGTCGGCACGCCGTGATTTCAATTGCATATGGCAGATCAGGGCCCCCCATGGGGTCATGGCATTTGAATCGCGTGCAAAGAAATTTCGGTGCAAGGCCTCGTCAGGTGCCAGATAGTGGCACCTGACGCCGGCATCCTCATAAATCCGCACCATCTCGGCATGCTGAGCTTGCGCAAGCTGAAGATCAAACTTTGCCCCGGTCCTGTCGGCATTCAATAAGGTCCGTTTCGTCAAGGGGCCAGCATCAATCCATCGATAGAAATCAGGCTTACCCAGAAGAACATCGTGAAGGGGAGCATAGTCATTATTAATCCCCCATCTTTCACTTTCATGAATCGGTTTAGTATTCATCACATGTCATCCTATCAAATCTATTCGTGGATATCACTTGATGGTCAAGCACGCTACCTTGGAGAGGTTGGTAACTTTACGGGAAACACTTCCCATGAGCATTCCCTCGAGATTGCCAAGGCCACGCGACCCCATGACAATGAGGTCAATGTCGGCTTCGTCAGCATAATGCAGGATGACCCCGGCGGGATCGCCTGGGCGAACCTCCGACTTGACCTTATCTGCGCCTAATGATCTTACCTGTGTCTCACACTCATCCACAATCTGCTTTCCGACCATCTGCATGGCCGTCAACCGGGTTTCATGAAAAAGCTCCACGTCAGCCATTTTCTGCACACCATCCGGAATTTGCGTGTCACGAATAACGTATAGAAGAGCCAGTTCAGCATCGAATTTCTGGGCCATTTCACCAGCCATGTGGAGTGCGCGGTGTGATGAGTCAGATCCGTCTACGGCAGTGAGAATACGTTTGATCACGATCCGCCAACTTTTCGTCGGTACATGCCCTGGGCAATCCGATCGATGACCATGGCACAGAACAGGATGGCGAGACCGCCCAGCAACCCTTGTCCCTTGGCCGCATACTGCAATGCCTCCAGGATCAGCGCGCCGAGACCTTCAGCCCCAATCAGCGATGCAATCACGACCATGGACAGGCTCATCAGGATAGTCTGATTGATACCGGTCATGATCGATGGCATGGCGAGCGGAAATTCCACATTCACCAGAAGTTGCCATTTGGAGCACCCGAATGCGATGGCCGCTTCTTTTGTTGTTTCAGGAACGCCTCGCATACCGAGTGCTGTCAGCCTGATCACCGGCGGCATAGCAAAGATGATCGTCGCCAATACCCCCGGTGGTTTTCCGGTGCCGAAAAAGGCGATAATGGGAATCAGGTACACAAACGCTGGCATGGTTTGCATAAAGTCCAATACCGGTTCGGCGAAGTTATAGGCTCGTCTACTTTTACCAAACCAGATACCCAATGGTATGCCAAAAACAATACAAAGCGTCGCGCCAGCACCGATCAGCGCAACCGTGATCATGGAAATTTTCCACAGCCCCATAAATGCCAGGTAGGCCAGCGAGGCGCCTGTGAATATGGCGACCCTGGGACCAGCCAGACGAAACGCCATCACCACGATCACCACCATGACCACCGGCCATGGTGTGTCGATCAAAATAGTCTCCATGCCATCAAGGATGGTGCGAATTGATAACGTAACACCGTCGAATACATCGCCGAAGTTATTGGCCAACCAGTCGAAACCAGCATCGCCCTTTCTGGCCCAACTCGCAAAAATTTCCTTTTTGACCGGAAAATCCGTAATCGGAATTGTTCCGCCAATAAATCCATTTGTGAGCCCGCTGAGAACCTTATCCGGGTCGGCCACGGTGAACCGGAACATGGTCAGCGGCCAGATCGCGATCGAGAGTAGAACGCCATATGCCGCACCAGCGTTGCTGACACCAGCTTGTAACGTGGGATTAGCCCGCCAGTTCAGATAGTGTTTCTCGTATGCCATATTGGCGTAGAAGCCTTCGATCAGTTTTACGATTAAAAGAAGGGCGACCCCTGTTAGCAGGACAGATGTTGCCTCACCCGCAGCCTGCTCTGCCATCGCGCTGGCCTTGTCCGCCACCTTTTTCAGGTTATTGGCAATCTTGAGCGCAACATCTGCCGCCACCTGATCGCCAGCAGCTATGGCTTCCTGCGCCTGAATTTCCCGTTTGGCAATGTTCGCCAGCAACCGTTCGTAGCGTGCGACCTGATCGGCACCCAATTCACCCCAAAGACCGCGGCCTATTTGTACGAACGCAAATAGTTCCAGAACGATGAAGGTCCAGAAGAACCCCCATATACCTCGCCGTGCCGCCCAAAAAGGACCAGTGGCCGCCGCCGCTGTATTCCATGACCAGGCGAATCCATTGGTTCCCTGAATTTTTGCAAACTGCTCAGTGTAGTATGTCTCGTTGACCTGGGCAAAATCACTAACAGAACTTGAAAGTGTCTTGGCCCCCAGCTCTAAGCCTGTATCGGTGCTCATGCCTTTCCTCCCTGAATGCCCTTCAGAAGGGTCGATTTGTCAATGATGCCGATATCCACGCCGTCATCGTTCTGAACCACGATCGGTTGATCCGTCTCGGTTGAGATATCAATCAGATGATCCAGGTCAGTCCCGTGCGGCACCCGGTGCGCGCCATCAAGGGGCGCCCCGTTGTAACTGTTGATGTCTTCCATGATTGAATGGGCAAACACCAGCTTAAGCCGGGAGATGCCTTCAACAAAGTCCTTCACGTAATCGTCGGCCGGTTTGGTGACGATGTCTTCCGGCGTTCCAATCTGCACAATGCGACCGTCTTTCATGATCGCAATCCGGTGGCCAATGCGAATGGCTTCGTCAAGATCGTGGGTAATAAAGACCGTTGTCTTGTTCAACTCGGCCGATAGAGCCATAAACTGGTCCTGCAATTGACGCCGGATCAATGGATCCAGTGCCGAAAACGGCTCATCCATAAGCAGAACCTCGGGATCAGACGCCAGCGCGCGCGCAAGACCTACACGCTGCTGCATGCCACCCGACAGCTCACGGGGAAAGCGATCTTCGTAGCCGTCCAGATTGACCAGGTTCAGGCAGCGCTGAGACACTTCCCAACGGTGGGACTTGGGGTCGCCTCGCACTTGCAACGGAAACGCCACATTATCACGTACCGTCCGGTGCGGCAGCAGCGCCATGTGCTGGAACACCATGCCGATATGCTTAGCCCGCATCTCGCGTAGGTCTTCGGCCCCCAGTGAGAGTATATCCTTGCCAAGAACTGATAGTTGCCCAGCTGTGGGTTCAATTAGGCGGTTAAGGTGCCGGACCATGGTCGATTTACCAGACCCGGACAGGCCCATAACACAGAAAATTTCGCCACGCCCAATGGAAAACGAACAATCGGCAACACCGACAACGCATTGGAACTGTTGAAGGACTTCGGCTTTTGATAAATTTTCTTTCTGGATTGCTGCCATAGCCTCGTTGGCACGATCGCCAAAGATCTTCCATATGGCATCCAGCTTGATGACTTCGTCGTCCACGCTTCACCTCATATTCTGGGCGGCTCTTGTGACGACCGCTTTCATCATCTAGTCGATAAAATTGCTAAAAAAATAGAGTGGCTGGCGGCGTATGTTACCACGCCGCCAGCCAAGTCGGGAGATTTACTGTAACCAGGAATCAACCAGGGCACTGTTTTCAGAAACCCATTTTTTGGCATATGCCTCAGGATCCTGTTTTTCGACGACCAATGCATAGGTCATTGCTGATACAATAGCCGTATCGAGTTTCACGTTTGACAGCAAAGCTGCAGCAGCCGGATGAGTGCTTTCAAGCTCGGTTGCATAGTGGATATGCAGATAAGCCGTGCTCCAGGCATTCGGAGCTTCGGATTTTTCAAGCCATTCGGGATCATCCGTAGGCTGAATGACGTTCCATGTTGCTTCGTCATGTGCTGGCTCTTTCAGAATAACCAGATCATGTAATGCGAACATATGGTGTGGTGTATAGCAGAAGAAAACGATGTCACTATTCTGTGCTACAGCGTTGTCCACCTCGGCCAATGCCAGGGTTTCATCCATTTCCTTGAGGAACATTGTCTGATCATAGCCATATGACTTAGCGCGGATCTTTTCGATGTTCGTTGATGCCCAACCGGCAGCACCAATCCAGATTTCACCCATGCCATCGCCGTCAGTGTCAAAGTTCTTTGCCATGTCCGGATCGGTCAGATCACTGAGATTAACAATGCCAGTCCGCTCAGCTGTGCCTTTGGTCACGCACATGGCCTGATCACCAGCGACACCGTTCGGGTTCATGCGAACAGATCCCTTTTCCTTCACATAGGTATTGTTCAGGTTTACCTGATTGGGCATCCATACTTCTGGATGCACCTGCATGGAGCCGGCATCCATACCTTCGAATACCACCGGATTCGTACCGTTCTGCAATTCAACCTCTAGACCGAGATTGTCTTCCATAACGACTTTGAGAACGTGTGCGGTAACACGCACGGATGGCCAATTAGGAACACCAATGACCAAATCGGCGGCCTGGACCGTGCCTGTAAAGGCAATCGCGGATGCTATTGCAGCACTGGCGAGTAAGTTCTTAAACTTCATAAATTTTCCCTCCTGTTGGGACGTTAAGTATGGATATTCGTTTATTATTGCGATCAACAATGGAGAAAACTTCTCCGATCATGTTTGTACACGCTATGGTGTCCCGGTTGGCGGCATGAGTTCAAGGGAAACGCCCTACATTTAGATAACTTGAAATGCCTTTCCATTAATCCTAAAAACTATAAGGGATTTTGATTTAGTGGATTTAGTGTCGTGAGCCGATGTAATCGGTAAAATCGGAGATCTTTTAGTCATCAGTATTCCCTGATAAATTAAGGAGCTTGCACACGTGACCAACAAGGACACCCCAGAATTAACGCTACGAGGTTTGCGGGCTTTCGTGGTTGTGGAAGAAACCGGCTCTATCAGCGATGGCGCGAAACGGATCGGCGGCAGTACATCAGGTGTTTCGCAACAGATCACGGCACTGGAAGGGGCCGTTGGCGCAAAGCTCTTTGATCGGCAATCACGCCCGCTGAGATTGACACCAGCCGGCCAGATGCTGCGTGCGCACGCTCACAAAATTCTAAAAACAGTATCTGATGCCCAAGCCGAACTATCCGAGCATAACCTTGTTGATCTACCAAAATTGACCCTTGCCATCATTGACGATCTTGATACGTCACTGACTCCCGTTCTTGTCGCCAATTTGCAGCGACGGTTCCGGGGTTGTTTCGTCAATGCTTACTCAGGACGCTCTGATCATATGATGGAAATGTTGCAGAATCGCGATGTGGATATTTGCGTTTCGGCGTTACTTCCTGAAGACACGAATACCTTTCGCTCGATTCCCATATTGCGTGAACCTTTTATCTTAGTGACGGCCAAGGGGTTATTGCGGAAGGACCAGGATACACTTGAACAACTGTCCAATGCCCCATTTATTCCATACTCTGACGACATACCCATTGGCCGGACGATAACCCAGCACCTGAGACGCGTTCGCTTCGATACACCGCGCAGGCTAGCCTTTGAAGCGTCGCGTTCTGTGATTGCAATGGTTGTGCAGGATAAAGGTTGGACCATTACCTCGCCGTTGAACCTGCTTGATGGCGAACGTTTTTTCCCTCAGATCGATGTGCTGCAAGTTCCTTTTCCCGCATTTTCGAGGGAGGTCTACCTGATTGCGCGAACCACAGAGCTAGGGGACCTACCTGATCGCTTGGCCGAGGACTGCCGACAATTGATCGAAAGCCAGGTAAGTCCGCGGTTCGCTGGTTTTGTACCGCATATGGCGGATGCGATAGAGGCCATCACCATTTAGCATCTCGCCATTCCTGATTTTCGAAATTAACAATTCAAAAAAACTGAATAGGCCAATGTACGCTGGAAAAACCCCCTGCCAAAGGTTGAACTGATGACGAGGCATAGTTCTATAGTGAACTCATTCCTGTTGATTGAAATGTAATTTTTTGGAATTCTAATATGGAATACATAAAACGTTCGCAGGTCGAGTCCGAGGCCGAAGATAACAAAATCCGCGAAGCGGTAGAGGGCATGCTGTCTCGAATTCGGGCTGAGGGCGAAACCGCGGTTGCTGAATATGCCCGGACCCTGGATAGCTGGGACCAGCCCTTTGTATTATCCGAAGAAAAGAAACGCCGATTGATCTCAGAGGTCACTGATCAGGAAAAAGAAGACATTCAATTTGCCCATGCCCAGATCAAACGTTTTGCCGAAGCCCAACGGGCGAGCCTGACGGAATTTGATATGGAAACAGAACCTGGTGTCCGGTTGGGACAGCGGATTGTGCCCGTCAATTGCGCAGGCTGCTACGTACCGGGTGGGCGGTATGCCCATGCTGCTTCGGCGATCATGAGCATCGCCACGGCCAAGGTCGCCGGTGTGCCATTCGTTGTTGCCGCATCCCCGCCAAGGGGTGCCTCGATCGCACCGCAGGTGGCATATGCCATGGATCTGGCCGGTGCCGACATGATCCTGGAAATGGGCGGCGTACAGGCCGTCGCCACCATGGCTTTTGGGCTGTTTGGTGCGAGGCCCGCCGATATTCTGGTGGGGCCCGGCAACGCCTATGTGGCCGAAGCAAAGCGGCTTCTGTTCGGCGAGGTTGGCATTGATGTTTTTGCCGGCCCCACCGAAAGCGCCGTTATTGCAGATGAAACGGCGGATCCCATGACGGTTGCGATCGATCTTGCCGGGCAAGCCGAGCACGGGCCAAATTCACCTGTATGGTTATTCACCACATCCCGAGAATTGGCCGATACGGTTGACCGGATTTTACCTAAAATCGCCAAGGACTTTCCAAGCGGCGACGTAATCGCAGCAGCATGGCGCGACTATGGCGAAATCGTTTACTGCGAAACCCGCGAAGAAGTATGCGAGGTGTCCGACCGTTATGCCAGTGAGCATTTACAAGTTATTGCCGAAGACCTGGATTGGTGGAAAGAACGACTTAAAAACTACGGCTCATTGTTCTTGGGTGAAGGTGCCAATGTCACCCACGGCGACAAGTGCTCTGGCACCAACCATATCCTGCCGACCAAAGGTGCCGCGCGCTACACAGGTGGTCTTAATGTTATGAAGTTTCTGAAAATACTCACCTGGCAGAAAATTAGCGAAGAAGCCAATTTCACATTCAGTTCCGTCGCGTCGCGTATCAGCCGACTTGAAGGCATGGACGGCCACGCCAGGGCATGCGATTGGCGGCTTAAAAAATACTTTCCCGACACCGACTGGGATTTCGATGTGGCCGATCAGCAGAGGTATGACTGATCATGGCCAAACAGTTTGATAAACCATTCACGCAGCAGGAACCAATTCCAGAATCAGCAATCGCCCGGGTCGCCGACATATTGAGAGGCGGACGTTTGCACAGATACAACACAGTGTCCGGCGAAACCTCTGAGGCAAGCCTTCTGGAAGCAGAATATGCGGATTGGCAAGGTGCGTCCTATTGCCTGGCTGTAACGTCCGGTGGACAGGCATTACAAATTGCCTTGCGAGCGGCTGGTGTTGGCCCCGGAACACAAGTGTTGGCCAATGCCTATACCCTGGCACCCGTACCCGGTGCCATTTTTGCCGCCGGCGGTAAGCCCGTTCTCGTGGAAATCGACGATAACTGGCACACTGATATGGATGACTTACGTGCCAAAGCCGAGAAAAGTGGCGCAAAATTTTTCATGCTGTCACATATGCGCGGTCATATTGCGGACATGGACGAAATAACCGCAATTTGTGAAGAGTTTGACATTACGCTTATTGAGGACTGCGCCCACACCATGGGCGCCAGATGGAAAGGAACGCGCTCCGGGAATTTCGGTGATATTTCGTGTTTTTCCACACAGACCTACAAGCACATAAATTCTGGCGAAGGTGGATTCTTGACCACCAATAATCCTGAATTTGCAGCCCGGGCCGTTGTCGGATCAGGCTCCTACATGCTGTACGGAAGCCATGGTGCCATTCCACCAGAAGAGGTCTTTCAAAAAGTACGGCTGGAAAGCCCCAATTGTTCGGCGAGACTGGATAATTTGCGCGCGGCCATCATCAGGGCGCAATTACCACTGCTGGAAGAAAACATCCACCGCTGGAACGTTCGGTACGGCATTCTGGAATCGGGTTTTCGCTCGGCACCTGGCCTCGAAGTGGTTGAACGCAAACAGCACGAAGAATTTGTTGGCTCGTCCTTTCAATTCAAAGCATCGGGCATTGGCGCCGATAACATTCCAGATTTTCTGAAACGTTGCCTGGCGCGAGGCGTAGAAATAAAATGGTTCGGTGGCGAAGAGCCCGTCGCCTTTACCAGCCGATACGACAGCTGGGCGTATCTTGGCAAAATGGACCCACTGCCACAAACAATCCGTATTCTGTCGACCACATGTGACATGCGCGTGCCTTTGACATTTTCTGAACAGGACTGTCAGGACATTGCCGGAATCGTTGCTGATGAAGCCGCGATGTATCTGCGGACCTAGAAGAAGCGGCTTCCAGGCTGGGCATCTTGTGAATTTTAAGTGACCGATCAGGCTGTTATTTACTGCCAGATGCAGATGACCCTATGCAGACAATCCGGGGGTCTCGATATTTGAGATGATTTGACAAAAACTCCCAACTAATCTCTGTGGTGCCGATCAGCAATCAGACAAACCATCTCCATCATCATGGCGGCGGCCAGGTGGGACGTCATTTTGTTGGGTGAATCCTTGGTGGGCATCAAACACACCACATCACCACCAATGATATCCATACCGCGCATACCGCGCAGAACATGCATAACGTCCCGCTGCCACATTCCTTCAACACTGCATTCAAGGTTTGAAACACCAGGGGCAACAATAGCGTCAAAACAATCGAGATCGAGGGTGATATAGAGCGGCATGTCACCAACACGTTCACGGATGATCTCTACTGTCGCTTCTGCACCAAGTTCATGATAGCGGTCGATGTCAATAACCTCATATCCGAGATCGTTGCTGGTCTTAGTCCAATTAAGTGTCCGCGGATATCCACGAATGCCCAGTTGCACACTACGCGAGGCATCCACGTGACAGTTTCGGACAAGATAGGCAGCCCAATGTGCTGCTGATTTGTACGCCCCGAGGAAATGCGGAATTTGTTCAAACGCATCTGTGTGAGCATCGAAATGAAGAATGGCAACCTTTCCCCCTTTGGAAAGGTTTGAGTTCTCACCACCAAGGGCTTGTAGAATGCCGCCCGTGATTGAATGATCACCACCGATGGAGACAGGTCGAACCCCCGCTGCGTCAATTTTCTCAAAAAACTGCGTAATACGCTCGATACATTTTTCATTATCATTGGCTTCCGGGAGTGGCACGTCACCCAAATCCGCGATACGACAGGTGTTCCAGGGGTCCAACTGAAACGGGCCGTGGCAGCGGCGCGCCAGCGCCGAAATATCACGCACAGAACGAGGGCCTAAATGCTGATCCCTTTCTGTCGTACCATTGCCGGTGCTATGCGGTACACCAACCAATGCGATGTCGCACTCCGCAGGATCCTTGATAACAGGGCATCGAAACAATGTGGGTATGCCCCACCAATATAGGGACTCCATCATTATTTCATCATGGGGGGTTAGGTCATCAACCATTTCGTTGTCCTCCTATGTTAATTCGGAAATACGCTATGGTTCGAGGAGTAGTTTGCAAAGCACCAAAACAAATTAATAGAAAGTACCAAAAAGCAGAATGTTACTGATTTCTCACATTCACACTACTATCGCCAGGTTTGGTGCGGGGCCGCTAAACCGATCCCATGCTCACAATTATCAGATTAATCATTCGTCAATTCATCAACGCCCTTAGATCACGATTCGCACTACAAGCCGAAAACGCCCTCTGTCTCATCAGATCGAGATGTTGAGACGACGCGCTCCAAAACGCATCAAGATGACACCATCCGACCATGCCATCTTCTAAAGTGTTTTTGAAGTTGTGGCCCAGATCGGTGGATTTCATACTGATCGTCCGCCCAAGACGATCCTGAGGTGGTACCGAGAAGGTTTCCGTCTCTACTGGCGTTGGAAATCCCGGCGCATTGGTCGACCCAAGGCCACTCACACCAGCACCTCAAGGCCGAATCAACTCCTTCCCCGAGGGGTAGGTGGGCTACAGCGTCGATACGAACGGGTGGCAGCGTAATGAGCTGAGCTTTCAACATAGAATCCATATTTTGAGAAGGGACAACGAGATGCTCATTTATGATGCTTGCCAAAGCTAATCTTCGGGGCCCAGGGTTAAGTATCATCCCAACGGCGGATTTGCCGAAAGTTGATATTGCTCTCGATTTTGAGCGCGATATGGTGGGTAGGAGAGGAATTCCAATGCAACAATTAAACGTATTTCAGTCAATATGGGCTATGGAACAAAGGCGACCAGATGGGCAGGAGTGGACTGTCGAGCAGATTGTGGAGATGACTGTTGAGGCCGGATATGACGGTCTAGATTTGCTAACCTTTCAACCGGAACAAGCACGCGCCGCACAAAAACTGCTCGCCCAGTCCGGGCTTGGCTGCACCTGCTGTGCATTCCCTAAATCAGTAACCGGCTTTCAGCATGACATTGATTTGGCCTTGGAGTTGGGGGCGGTGCATATCAATGTTATTGGACAGATGTACCCTTTTACCGTCGAGGAAGGTGCCGACATCATTCGCGCCTGGATCGACATGGCTGAGAAATCCGGCGTTGCAATAACCATCGAAACGCACCGCGACTGCATCACCACAGATATGCTGTACACCCTGCAATTGATGGAGGCGGTGCCTGAAATGTGGATGTGTGCTGATTTGTCTCACTATGTGGTTGGCCGCGAGTTTGGCTGGCCTATCGATGATTGGACGCAAGGTCTGGTACGGCGAATTTTGGATCGCGCGAAAGCGTTTCAGGGCCGTGTGGCGTCGCGTGAACAAATTCAGATTCAAATTAGTTTCCCGCACCATCAGGAATGGTTCGATCTGTTCGCCGATTGGTGGGAAGAGGGCTTTCGAGCCTGGCGCGCTCGCGAAGCTGACGATGCGGTCTTGAACTTCCTGTGTGAGCTGGGACCCCGAGAATATGCCATAACGGGCCCCGATGGGTATGAACAGTCCGATCGCTGGGATGAAGCCCTCATCATCAAGCGGCGCGTCCAGGATATCTGGCGCAAGCTGGAACAGGCGTAAACCTTCTCAAGCTTTTTAAGGTGGTTCTTACTGAGTTAAATAATATTTGACTCTAGAGTCAGTTATATGAAAGTGTATATTTGACTGATTAGTCAGTTTATTTAATCCCCAACAAAACAAAGGGGGAATGGGGAGGGATCGGATATGTGTACCGTTTGTGGATGTGGTGATGAAACTGGCACACACGATCATTCACACGACCATACCGCCGCACCCCACAATCATCATTTTGGTCAAGGCGCAGCGGGAGTGTCCGTTGCTGGCTATAGCCAGGATCGCTTGATCCAGATTGAACAAAATATTTTGTCAAAAAATGACGACTATGCTGAAGGAAACCGGAAATGGCTGGCTGAGCATGGGTTATTGGCATTGAATATGGTCTCTAGCCCAGGTGCCGGAAAAACCACGCTGCTCGTTGAAACCCTGCAAACCCTGAAGAATGAAATCCCGCTGGGTGTGATTGAGGGCGACCAGGAAACGGCGAATGATGCTGACAGAATCCGCGAAACCGGGGTCCCGGCTATACAGATCAATACGGGAAGGGGCTGTCATCTGGATGCTCACATGATTGGTCATGCCCTACAGGATCTTCATGTCGATCGTGGCGGTGCTGTCCTGATCGAGAACGTAGGAAATCTTGTATGCCCTGCGGCCTTTGATCTGGGCGAAGCCTCCAAGGTTGTTATCCTGTCAGTCACCGAGGGCGAAGATAAGCCCATCAAGTATCCTGACATGTTTGCGGCTGCCGATCTGATGATTCTCAGCAAGGTTGATCTGTTGCCCTATGTAGATTTTGACGTAACCAAGGCGGAAGAATATGCCCGCCGTGTAAATCCCGATCTCGAATTCATGCGGCTCTCGGCCAAGACAGGCGAAGGGCTTCAGAAATGGCAGGACTGGATCATCACACGGGCAAAGGAAGCAGCATCCCGTCCTGTATCACCGCCTTCACGCGATGGGAGCCATGCGCATGCATGAGATTGCCCTGGCCCGTAGCCTCACTGAAATGGTTGACGATTACGCGTTGCAGCAAGGCGTGACGCGTATCAAGCAGATCAATATTCGACTGGGTGAAATGTCCGCTATGACCCGAGCACTGCATTTTTGCTTTGGATCAGCAGCACAGGGCACCTCATGCGAAGGTGCCGTCCTGAATATAGAGGAAATCCCTCTTACGGTGTTTTGTGAATCCTGCGATACCGTTAAAACGCCGAATGGTCGATATAATTTTCGCTGTCCCGACTGCGGTTTGCCGACGCCCAATGTTGTCACAGGGCGTGAGATGCAGCTGACCTCCATTGAACTCTATGAGACAGCGGATGCAATTAGCGCTGCTAGATCTGTGGAGCACACATCAACGCCTGTCAACAGTGCCATTAACTAGGAATTCAATATGACGGTACAACCAGAAAATCCGTGGACATTTGTTCCTCATCAACATCAGGGACCGCATCAGGAAACTCGTGAGAACGCTCATATATATTCTCCCGAAAAGCATAATGGGCCCTATAAGTCAGAAGGCGTTCTGACTTATATGGGGGCACCCTATTGCCCGCCTGATCGCAACAAAATCCGCGAAATGGGTGCCAAGATATGTTTCCTCGGCGCACCTTGGGATCAGGGAACGATTGTACGCACCGGCACATCCAGCGGGCCGCATGGTATCCGCGAAGCATCATCCCAGTATTTCCCATATATGTTCGAATACGATGTGGACCTGATGACGTTCTTTAACGTTGTCGATTGCGGCGATATTCCTGTGGTAACGGGCAATAACGAATTGTCCCAGCAATACATGTGTGACTACGTCACAGAGTGTCTCGAAGGGGGGGCCAAAGTCATTCTGGTTGGTGGCGATCATTCGGTCCCGATCCCCGGTGCACGGGCCTTATCGCAATGGTTGGGACGCCATAACCCCGAAGGCAAGATGGGCTACTTGCATGTGGATTGCCATCTTGATGCTGCTGTTGATTGGGCGGGGATTGAAATCACCAATGCTTCCGGCCCGACAGAGGCCTTTAAGCTACCCAATGTGAGCAGTGAAAATATGGCTCATATGGGATCGCGCAATGGTTTAAATCCGAAAGATTGGATGGACTTCTGGGTCGACAATAACATGCCAATCTATCCCATGTCGGAAGTTGTCGAGCGAGGGGTTGAGGCCTGTGGCCGCGACATCCTCGACCGTGCCTGGAACGGCACAGACGCCGTCTACCTGTCATGGGATACGGATTCCATCGATTGTAGTTGCATGCCGGGCACCAGTTGTCCGGAGAGCTACGGACTGAAAGCACGTGAAGCCCTGGCATTTGCCCGTCTTACCGGAGAATACGGTGTTGACGTGCTGGAACTGGCGGAGCTTTCCCCGATTTTCGATGTGAGCATGATGAGCGCGAAGCTCGCCTGCAATATGATTTACCACTATTTGGGCAGCAGAGCCGCCACGCTTCGCAGCCGTAATGAACAACCTTGATTAAAATAACATCGTCGACGACGTCGCATAAAATTCGACAGGAGAAGTCATAATGAACCCAGCCAAAGCATTCGCCCACCTGTTCTCTCCCCTTGGTGGAGATGATGGTGACAATTACCGGTCACCAGGTCAAATTTCCTTCTTGCGCGCACCGTTTGTCTCGCTTGACGGTGATGAACTGGCAAATCACGAAGCGCCTTATGTATTTATTGGTGTACCATTTGATGAAGGCAATGTGGGAAAACCGGGTTGTGAAGACGGACCGAGAGAGTTCCGCGTGGCATCTTTGGATTACTTCCCATACTGGTTCGAATTTAATGTGGACCTTCACGGAACTGCCGTTGACAGTGGTGATGTATCCATGCCGCGGGTGAGTCCGGATGTTGCGCGGGACCGTATTTATCAGGCTGTTCGTAAGGCGTTGGCCGCTGGCAAGACTCCAATCATTTGCGGTGGTGATCGCTCGGTTTCCATTCCTGCCACCAAAGCGCTTTCGGATCATCTGGGTGAAGATAAAAAAATGGGCTACATGCACTTGGGGGCACATCTGGATATGGCTGATCAATGGGCTGGTGAAAGTAATGTCAGCACCTGCACCATGGCTCGCATTACTGAGCTTGAGAATTTGAGCATGGATAACGTGGCACATATCGGCGCTCGGAACTCCTTCAATCCAAAAGATCACATTGATTTGGCAAAAAGCAGGGGCATGCGTTTCCATCCTATGTTTGAAGTCCTCGAACGCGGCGTTGACGACGTCATGGACGAAACCGTATCCAGAGTTTGGGATGGCACGGATGGGCAGTATCTCAGCTTTAATTTCAACGTCATGGATTCATCGTCGGCACCGGGGGTAACGGCAACCGAGCCAGGTGGTCTGGAATCCCGTGAAATAATGCGTGTGGCATCCAAAATCAGCGAGCGAGGTGGGCTTAGTGTCATTGATGTAACGGAGCTTTGCCCCATGTTTGATGTCAGCGGCTCCACATCCCGCATGGCCTGTTGTGTGGTGATGCGGATCATGGCCGGCATTGCGCTTAAGCACGGCAAGACCCTTGATGAATCCCTCCGACGTCCTGGATGGAAGTTCAAGAACTAGACAATAATTAACCGACGAAGACCAACGCAACATTAACAATTTTGAATAGGGAATACGTTATGGGAACTCTAAGAAATTCAATCAAAAGGAAAGTTAGCCGGCGTTCATTTGTAGCTGGTGCAGCCGGGGCTGCCGTCGCCAGCACAGTTTTACCAAAAGCCGGCCGTGCTGCGGGTGACCTCAATGTCCTTGTATGGTGCGATCATGCGGATGAAAAGCTGCTCGCTCCCTTTGAAGCCAAGCACAACGTAAAGGTCAATGTGAAGACTTACGAAGGAACCGGCACCGCCCTGTCGATCATCGAGCAATCCGCACCAGGTGACTGGGATGTGCTCGTTGTAGATGCTCCCGACACACCGTTGGTAGCGGGGATGGGTCTGCTTGAGCCTATGGATGAAGGCGCATTGCCTCTGAATGACTTGCTGCCGCAACTTACATCCGCAGCATTCAATCACGTGGATGGCGTTCGGTACGCCGTACCGGAGAAATTCGGGTACTACGGGGTCGCCTACAACAAGGATAAAGTTGATGAAGCGGACATGCGTTCCGCGCAGGTTATGTGGGATTCCAAATATAAGGGTCGTGTTGCCATCTATGATTATTATTTCCCGGCCATGCAATTGATCGCTATTTCCATGGGCATTCACCCCGACAACATCTCCATGGATGACCTCCCAAGCATTCGGGAGAAGTTGTTGGCTATGAAGCCAAATGTGAAAATGGTTGGTGATATCGTTAGTGTACAGAATGCCCTGGTCAACGGTGATGTGGACATAATTCTGAACGGTGCAGAGTTCGCTGTCTCCGGTCTGATGCCAACCATGCCACAACTTGACTGGACGATCTTTAACGAAGGTGGACTGATGTGGATTCAGGGTCTCTGTGTCTTTAGCGGTTCTAACAAGAAGGACCTTGCCTTCGACTTCGTGAACCATGTCCTGAGTCCGAAAGGCCAAGGGTCTCTGGCAACATCAGAATGCTACTGGGCCATGCCAGCTAATAAGAACGCCGTACTGAGTGATGCGGAGAAGAAGATTTTGCGTTGGGACGAACAACCCGCATTCCTCGATCGTTCTGTACCATCAACTATCTCTCAGGCGGATATTGATGCTGAAATGCTCGATATCTGGACCGAATTCCTGCAGAGCTAGAGTTAAGAGTATCTCCCTGAACCTGCGTGCCCGGGTAGACCAGAATAAGAATTCAGGCCTACCCGGGACCAGGATCACGGGTATAATTGTTATAATTTAATTTCACTCGTAACAGGGATGTGCGATGTCACCGTCAAGCGCACAAATGAAAAGGCGTGCCGGATTTGATTTCACACGATGGGCCATCCATCCTGCGTTGATCTTCACCGTTGTATTCTTTGCCCTGCCACTTACGGCGATGGTCGTCGTCAGCTTTTGGCAACGGGTCTACGGCAAGCTTACCGCAACGTGGACGTTAGCCAACTACAGTAAATTCTTTGCCAAGGATTACCTGCTGGACGCCTTGCTAAACTCTATCGAGGTCACGCTGGCGACCACTGCGATCAGTATCCTGCTGGCTTACCCACTGGCCTATATTCTCGCCTACCGAATTCCGGCCCACTGGCAGCGTTTTGTCCTGATCCTAACCGTGCTGCCTTTCTGGACAGCGTATGTGGTGCGCTCTTACAGCTGGCTTTTGGTGATTTCTGAAAAAGGCATCCTTAACGTAATGTTGATGGACATTGGTTTGATTAATGAACCGTTGGCCATGTCCTATAGCCGGGGCGCCACTGTTCTCGGGTTTGTTCACTTTTTTACAATGCTCTTGACCCTGACCATTTACGCCAACCTTGTGCAAATAAAATCTTCCTATCGTAAGGCGGCTGCGGATCTTGGTGCGAGCCCGCTCCAGGTGTTTTTACGGATCACATTGCCGCTGAGTCTCCCTGGTGTTGCCGTTGGCGCTTTTATTACCTTCGTGATCTGTATTGGTGATTATATTACGCCACAGATTTTGGGAGGCGGTACTGAAGTACTGATCCCACAGGCCATTATGCTACAGGTCTCACGTGCAGCAAACTTCCCTATGGCATCGGTGATGAGCATTACGCTTATGGTCGTGGTTGTCGCTGTCTACTTTATCTCAGCCAAGCACCTGAAGATGGAGCGCGTATAGCCATGCCTGCATGGATCAAAAACGCACCAGCGGCAGCCTACCTGATAGCGGCATTAGTTTTCATTTATCTGCCCGTTGTGGTGCTGGTCGTATTTTCATTCCAGGATGGCCTGTTACCGGTACCACCATTTAATGGCCCCAGCCTGCAGTGGTATGAAAAAATGTTTGCCAATGAACGACTGATGGATTCCTTACTCAATTCAGTTGTTGTTGCTATCTCGTCGGCCCTGGTTACAACAGTTTTGGGGTTCCTTGCGGCCTATGGAATGGCCCGTCGCAAGCCACGGTTTGCAGGTTCTATTCGCTTTGTTCTGATGGCACCATTGACGGTGTCATATCTGATTATCGGGATTGGTCTGCTAATTACGCTCAATATCGTCGGTATCCCAAAGTCCCTGTTCGCCGTGGGGATTGGACACGTGGTGATCAATCTACCACTGTGTTTCGCGATTATATATTCACAGTTTGGCGATCATTTACGTAACATCGACTGGGCGGCACGGGATCTGGGCGCTGGCGATTTCCATACTCTGACGCGAGTCATTGCCCCGATCATGAAGCCGTCCCTGTTCGCATCTTTCTGCTTGTCTGCCACTTTGTCATGGGATGAGTTCATCATTGCCTTCCTGCTCAGCCGTTTCGAGGTCACCATGCCGGTGATTATATTTGAGATGCTGCGTGCGGGCCTAACACCTGAAGTCAATGCAGCCGGTACCATGGTGTTCGCGATCTCGATGGTCACTGTCGGTATCGCTGCGGTTGTCATGGTTCTTAACTACGGAGTAAAAAAATGAGTGACAGCCTGGTTGAACTTAAAGGCGTTACGAAGGAATACGGTGCTATCAAGGCGGTCGATAATGTTAACATGAACGTTTCACGAGGCGAGTTTCTCGTTCTTCTTGGCCCTTCGGGGAGTGGAAAAACTACCATTCTTTCCATGATGGGCGGGTTTACAGCCCCCACGTCAGGACAGTTAATCATCGATGGTGAGGACGTAACGGAAGTACCACCGGCGTCGCGCCCCACGGTAACTGTATTTCAGGACTATGCCCTATTCCCACATATGACAGTGCGCGAAAATGTGAGTTTTGGGTTGGCCATGCGAAAAGTATCCAAATCAGTACGTTATAAGCTCGCCGAGGAGTCACTTGAAACTGTAGGACTAACCGGTTTTGGTGACCGCGGTATTCATCAACTTTCAGGCGGTCAACGCCAACGTGTGGCACTGGCGCGGGCTATTGCGGTTGAACCTTCGGTCCTGTTGCTTGATGAGCCACTGGGCGCACTTGATTTAAAGATACGACGCCAAATGCAGGAAGAACTTGTCCATTTACAAAAAAGTCTGGGGGCTACGTTTGTCCATGTGACGCATGACCAAGAAGAGGCCATGAGTATTGCGGACAATATTGCGCTGATCAATCAAGGGCGGATTGAGGATTACGGTCCGCCTGACCGGGTGTATTTACGCCCCGCCACATTGTTCGCGGCGAAATTCATGGGTGACAGCAACATCTTCGAAGGAATAGCCGTTTCTTGTGAAGACAACCGAATCCGAGTTGATACCCAAATGGGCCAACTAGCCTTTACTGGCGAAGCGGAAACAGGGGCAACCGTCCATGTCTCCTTGCGCCCTGAACAGATAAGGTTGGGAAATGCCGAGGGAGATAACATGATTCCTCTGGGTGAAATTAAGGTCAGCGAAGTTATCTTCCAGGGCACACATAGACTGTGTCATGTACGTGCCGGGAAAGGCCTTGAGGTTGAATTGTTATTGCGATTGCCGCAAGACCACGCCGTCTCAAAAGGCGATACAATGAACATTCACGCCAGGCAATCAGATGCGGTATTGCTCAGGGATTAAACTTCGAGTGAGCGGGGATATGTTAGAGAGTTGATGGTGAGTGGCATGGCTACAAAAACATTAAGAAAACAAAGCACAAAGGGCCAGGAGCGTGCAGAGATATTGATGGCTGCTGCTATCGATCTGTTTACGGAACGTGATTACGCGTCTGTCACAATTCAGGATATTACGCGTCGCGCCGGGGTGACCCATTCATTGGTTTATTATCATTTTAAGAACAAGGAAGAACTGTTCAGTCGCGCTGTGACAAATCTGATCGAAAACACCATCAAGGGCTATCAGGTATCTCGTAAACACCATCACGATCCTGTTGACCTGATCGAAGACTGGTTTGAGAACAACATCAGATTATCCAAAGAACTTCGTAAACTGGTAAAAATCATGTTTGATTACGCCGGGCCGCGGCAAGGTTCTCCGTCGGTTGCTAATGCTATCAAGGATTTTTATGCGCAAGAGCACCGAATTCTTACCGCCAGTGTAACCCAGGGTATTTCCGAGGGCCGCTTTAAGGATGTTGATCCCGCGCGCATTGCGACATTTATATCAACTCATATTGATGGTATTTTCTATGATTCTTTTATTCGGGCCGATGATGATATTGCGCGGGCAATGCTCGACCTGAAGTGGGCGTTGTGGACCTTACTCGGCTATGAAGAAGGCGTCCGCCAGGATACAATTCGGCCTGCGCAGTTAGTTTCGGTGGCATCCAACTGACTTATACAGGCGTCATTTGTCTTTTTCTTTCAGATATAATCGGATTAGGGCGCGATATTTCTCTCCATCAAAGCTTGGGAAATGTCCACCGTGCACGACCCTCACGGGTAATTCCATGATCCGTTTCATGACTTCAATATAGGTTGGAATATCCGAGTGATACGCGTCATCAATGAGGGGGCCATCATAAACGGTATCGCCTGAAAACAGAATTTCCGTTGTCTTCTCAAACAGCATAATGCCACCGGGAGAGTGTCCTGGTGTGTGGATCACTTCAAATTGACGATTCCCCAAGTCAATAACGTCTCCCCCCTGAAGAATGCGGGTCGCAGGTGCTGACTGAACCTCGTACTTGGTCGACGAGTAGGGCGAAGGCGGCATCTTGGTAAAGATATCGTCTGTTACATAAAGATCGGCCAGTGTCGCAGCACGTGTTGGCTCAGCAAGAATGTCAGCTTCATCAGCATGAACGTACCGCTCTGCAAACTCGTGGTGACAACCGATATGGTCGAAATGAACATGGCTGGCGACTGCAATGCAGGATTTTTCAGTGACGAGTGGAATATGGGTTCGCAAGCTGACGACACCCATGCCCGTATCAACAAGCATGTCTCGTTTACTTCCACGGACATGCCAAATATTACAGCGGTAAAAATCCTTGATAAATGGCTCCGCGATAAAACTCACATCATCGTCGATGTGCCGAACCTCATACCATTCTTCAGCCGTGACAGAATTCATCAAGTACTTCCTTGATCGTTGAATTGAGGCCAGTTTACGAGGTCAGCATGCAAGTTTTGCAGATTAAATCGAGCCCCGCAATACGTGGTTGAAAGTGAACCGATGTATGTGACGCGCGTAATATGACTCACAAAAAATCACAAATAAAACTACAGTTTTCGTTTTCAGGATCATACATTTCTGCATATGGCCGATTGCAGCCATGTTTGCTTAGGCAAACTCTTCCCTACATTGCTATTCTTGCCGAACGGAGCGAAGGACGCCCGTTTGACTTAAGCGAGTTTCCTCTGACAATACCATCGTATTATCCTCATAATACAAGTGCCGTGGACTAAATTTTAGTAGAATTGTATGCCGTGAAAAAATCTGATTCATCTCGTTGTATAGAAACCAGTCCGCTTACCGGTCAACGGTTCGCGCGAAATCTTGATTGGAACCTATTACGCACATTTTATGAGATTGTGAACGCAGAGGGCGTGAGTGAAGCTGCGCGGCGGTTGAACCGTGGGCAACCGTCAATCAGCATGGCTCTTAGGCGTCTTGAGCAGCATATGGGCACGATTTTGTGCAGGAGAGGCCCCGGGGGTTTTTCCCTTACCTTGAACGGCGAGTTGCTGGCTGAGAAATGCGCCACGATGTTTGGGGTCGCCAGTAGCATTCCAAACACATTGGCTGATGCATCTGTTGAGATTCGGGGTCGGCTAAGGGTGCAATTAATCAGCAACCTTGTCGGCAATCACATTGATGATGCCATTGAGCAATTTCATAGAAAATTTCCTAACGTCGAGATATTTGTCAGCATCGCAACATGGGATGTGATCCAGCGAAGCGTTATGAGGAATGAAGTCGAGATTGGTATCGCACCCGTGACCCTGCGGACCGCCGGGTTACGGTACGACATTTTATTTGAGGAAACCTATCGTCCCTATTGTGGCCGCCGGCACCCGTTGTTTGGGAAAACAATAAGTCGACCCGAGGATTTGGCGGAATATGCCTTTATTTTGACAGGTGCAGACGAGCCCGAAAGCCTGACAAGGTTCCGCCAACGTTCTGGGCTAGGAACTCACCTTGCAGGGTTGTCAGAACATCTGGAGGAAGCCCGCCGATTAACAATTTTAGGCGTGGGGTTATGCTTCTTGCCAGAGGCGTTCGCTGACAAAGATGTTAATAATGGAAACCTTCACCCCGTACTCGCTGCCGGGAATGATCCGGTATCGACCATTTTTGTCATATCGAATCCCGACGCACCGCAGCACCATGCTTGTGATAGAATGCTTGAATTCTTACGTTAAGGTTGCGTCGAGCATCTCCATAGGCGCGCTCATGAACATCATCAATTTAACTGATGATGTTCATTGTTATTTATGATCTATTATGTCTGACACGAATTTTTAATACTGACGATAAGAGCCAGAAACCCCACTATAGAGAGAGTCGCTATGGCCACTCTCCTCCCTTAACCGTGGCGAATTGAAACGCCGAGAGGATATCCCTATGCCAGATAAAAAAACCGGTGAACTGCGCGGCAACCGAAACTTAAAAACATTGGAGCGAATTTCCCAAACCAAGCAGGAAGAGGAAATTCAACGTGGGTTGGAACTTGGCCTCGAAGCTGCAGATTCTATCAATGATCGCTCCATTTCACTATTCAGTCGAGGCCATTTGCCGGCATTTGCTGGTATCAATACGTTCATGAAAACGCCGTATTGTGAGGATATCCGCGAAGTAGGAAACTATGAGGCAGCGTTTGTTGGCGCGCCATTTGATGGCGGGACCACCTACCGCCCCGGAACGCGGTTTGGTCCACAAGGGGTTCGCCGGATTTCCGCCGTCTATGATGGGTACTGCGTCGATGGTGCCGTTGACCTGTTCGAGGAACTCGATCTATGTGACGCCGGAGACATATTCGTTATTCCCGGCAGTATCGAAAAGACATTTGACCAAGTCTCGAAAGCAGTCTCGCATATTTATACTTCTGGTGTATTTCCGATCATTGTTGGTGGCGATCACAGCCTTGGGTATCCCAATGTGCGCGGTGTCGCACCACACATAGACGGGAATGTTGGTATCATCCACTTTGATCGACATCTTGATACCCAGGATATCGATATGGATGAACGGATGCACACCACGCCGTGGTATTGGACGACGAACGATCATGAGAGTGTGGAACATAACAAGGCACACCAGGCTCATAGCCATATGCATGACGTGGGTTTATCCAACTGCCCACCAAAGAATTTAGTTCAGATCGGTATCGGTGGCTGGTATGGCAATCGCCCCGGCTCAGAAGTGGCCCGTGATAGGGGCACCAGCGTTATCACGATGAAGGACTTCGAAGAACTCGGAACCGCGGGAACAGCAGCCATGGCCTTGGATCTGGCGTGGAAGGGCTGTGATGCTGTTTACCTGTCTTTTGATATTGATAGCATCGACCCTGGATATGCACCCGGAACGGGAACGCCGGAACCAGGCGGCTTCACACCGAGAGAAGCCTTGGAAATGGTGCGCATAATCGCGAAAGAAGGGTTGTGCGCCATGGAAGTGGTTGAAGTTTCTCCTCCCTATGACGTAAACGACAGCACTTCCCAGTTGGCTTGCCGTGTAATATTGGACACGTTGGGCACAATGGTCACCGAAGGGAAACTTGGGCACAGAGATAAGGTTATGAGGCCTGAATAACGCCTGCCGCCGGATAGATGGTGTGTCAGGGGCCATTGGAAGGACTCAGATGCACCAGCTATCCTTCCACTTCTCTAGAGGGACATTATGTACTCTTTATTCGGACTGGGCCTGCTGTTAGGTATCCAGCACGCGTTAGAAGCAGATCATGTTGCCGCTGTTGCGGCCCTAACGCGCCGGGGGGTATCGGTTCGTCAGGCCACAGCGTATGGGGCTTCTTGGGGGGTGGGGCATGCCATCACACTTTTGATGTTTGGCGGCTTGGCGTTAGCCCTCGACGCTCAGTTGTCACAGGAACTCGCAAAATGGCTGGAGTTCGCCGTTGGCGTGATGTTGCTGGCGCTCGGCCTGAAAGTCACGATTAGTGTTGTGCGCGATCGCGTTCACATTCACGCTCACCATCACGATTGCGGTACTTACCATATTCACATGCATAGCCATGGGCACGAAAAACAACGCCAACACGGGCAATCAATGCATGAACATCGGCATATGAAATTGAGGCTGCGTGATTTGATGCAATCCATGACAGTGGGCATCATGCACGGCCTCGCGGGTACGGCGGCATTGATCGTCTTCGTTACCGCCACATCGGTGGACAGCAAGCTTTTTGGGATTGGTTATATTGTTGTCTTTGGGTTGGGATCAATTTTGGGAATGGCCGTTTTGTCAATTGTCGTATCGTGTCCGGCAACAATTATTGCCCGTAAAATGCCGTTGTTCGGCGAGTTTATCAGGTTGTCCATGGGCCTCGCCACGATCACTCTAGGTGGATTTATCGTTGCGGCTAACTGGATTTAACCAGATCAATGGTCTATCGCACCGTCTCCAAGCTTAAGCTATATCCAGAACATCATTGATGGCGCAGTCAAGAAAGTTTGCAAATTCAGGATCGTTGCCCGGGCTCGCAGCACAGTGACCCCAAACTGACTCAAATGGCCTGAGTTCCGCATTTGGCATATGCATGATTTCGATTTCATTGTCTTCGGGCGGAAAATAAAGGTCCGTTGTGCTGGGGATCAGAATAGCTTTTGCATTAATTGCACCCAACGCCGCCTTGAAATCGCCGCGATACAAGACGTTGTTGCTGATATCGCCGTTCTTCCATGACTGAAGCTTTGTAAGCAGGTTGTTGGCGTCCCAATTGATGACGTGGTCTTCTTCCCAATCGATCAACAAGTCTTCCAAGGTCTCGAACCCTAGTTTTTTGTACAATCCTTCCCGATAGAAGCTTTGAGAGAATGCCCACCCGGCATAGACGCGTCCGAAAGCCCGTAATCCCCGTTCCGGCTGAGTATCGTAGTCACCGCCATTCCACTCGCCATCAGCCTGCAAAGCAGCCTGGACGCCTTCAAGAAACACAATATTGTGCGGCGATGTTTTCGCAGATGCACAAAACGGCACGATCGCCTTTACCATATCAGGAAATTGGGCTGCCCACTGATAGGACTGACATCCGGCCATTGACCAGCCAGCAACAAGTGCGACACTTTCGATACCAAATTCTTCGGTCAATAAACGATGCTGGCAAGCAACGTTGTCGTGCAACGTAATCGCAGGGAACCGAGGCCCATCAAAAGGTGGTGGTGTATTGCTGGGCGATGACGAGTACCCATTTCCAAACATATTCACCGAAACAATGAAATGTCGCGCCGGGTCTATGGCTCGACCGGTCCCAAAGAAACCTTCATTTCGAATGTGGTCCCCTGTGTAGAACGTCGGTAAAACGACAACATTGCTTCGCGCCTGATTGAGCGCACCATAAGTTTTGTACGCCAATTTGATATCTGGCAGAACAACGCCAGATTGAAGTTCCACGTCACCCAAGTTGAAAACATTGTAATCGCTCATGGTTTTTCCTTTGCCCAGACAAAAAACTGGCGGGTCGAAACCCGCCAGTTGATCTTTGATGCTTAGTAAAGCCGTAGGTATTCCTCGACTTCCCAATCGGTAACAGCTTGATGATATCGTTCCCATTCATCAACCTTGTAAGCAAGAAAGGAGTTTCTCATGGTTTGCCCCATAACGTCTCCCGCAAGGTCATCATTTCGCAATGCTTCTGTCGCAACCATCAGATTGCGTGGCAAACGACGGATGCCACGCGCTTTGATCTCTTCTTCGGGAGTGTTGTAGAGATCAATATCGGTTGCGGGGCCTGGGTCCATCTTGTTCGTGATGCCTTCAAGAACGGCTGCCAGCGTCATAGCAAAACCCAGATACACATTCATGCACATGTCAGCGGCACGGTTTTCGATACAGAACCGGCTTTGCGGCAGGCGAAACTGTGCAGAACGGTTGTTGTGGCCATAGGTAATGTTTGTTGGCGCCCAAGTAACGGTTCCACCTTCAAATCCACCAACTCTGGGAACCAATCCATTGTATGAATTGACCGTGGGACACACGATAGCCGTCAGAGCTTCAGAATGCGCCATCAAGCCGCCAACGGCGTGCATGCATTCTTCGCTGAAGTCACCACCTTCTGCTGTTTCGAAAATATTGACGCCGGGATTGTCCACTTTCTGCAGTGAGAAGTTGATGTGAGCACCTGAACGCCAATCACCGGTGGTCGGTTTTGGCATGAACGTGACGAACATGCCGTGTTCTTTGGCAACTTCCTTTAGCAAGATACGCAGGAACACCAGACGGTCGGCCATTTCCAGCAGTGTCGTGTAATGGAAATCCAACTCGAACTGCGAATAGCCACCTTCACAAACCACATCGTGCATGTTCCAACCAAGACCTTCGACAATGTCGATCATGTCTTTGAGGAAAGGCATTGAGTCAATTGATAATTCCACATCGTAGCCAAATGCCTGGCGCCGTACCTTCGACCCACCTTGCGGTTCGTCATCGATTGCCTTGACGGGATTACCATCTTCGTCGTACCGCATAACAATGAACTCAGGTTCAACACCCGCGTACCCTACATAACCGGCTTTTTCTGCGTCATGAATTGCTCGTTTAAGAGCCTGGCGCGGGCATACGTTGTATGGTTTGTCCATCCAAAAAAGATCAGCAAAGATGATAGCGATGGAGGTGTCCCACGGACAGATATAGACAGCATCAAGATCAGGGACCATGACCTGATCAGGGTCGGCAGGGGAAAGCTCGGGTACAAATGAGACCGAATGAACAGCAAACTGCGGGCCTTTCCCCATGCAAAGCAATTCAAAATCGCTCATTGGAACAGGCTTGGTTTTTGGAATACCAAACAAGTCGATCCACGCGGACATTACGTACTCTACACCAGCTTCCTCAAGCTCTTTGCGAACCTCAGCAATACGCTCAGCTGTGGGTAGGGCATCTTTAAAATTCTCGACGTAAGCAGTCATCTATTATCTCCTGTATGATAATTTCGTTCGATTGATTTAGCTCCAGTTCCGCTTAAGGAGGAACTGATTCTTGAAATTCTTTAATCCAGACATTGTTTCACTCTCCGCAATGTCTAGTTGGCTGTGGATTTCTGTGTCCAGAAAGTCCAAAAAACTATCGCGATCATTGGTCACCACTTCGATCAACAAGTCGAAACGCCCGCTCACCCAAAGGATGTAGACCACGTCTGGTGAAACCGCGAGGCGCTCTGCCACCGCTTGGGGGGAATGACCAGATGCGACTTTTATGCCGAGCATGGCGGCTGTCTTATATGCCGCAATAACAGGATCAACGATCGCAACGATTTCCAGCATGCCGGCATGCTTCATGCCACTAACGCGATTTCGAATCGTGCCTTCCGATACACCCAACTGCTGGGCAATCTCAGAGAAAGCCATACGGCCATCACGTTGTAGCATATCAATGATCGAACGGTTTAGTTCGTCATCCGGTGATGTTTTGTCAGGTTGCCGTGTTCGACGCGCCGCGAACTTACGGTCGTCGATGGTCATAATTTTATCGTCTGATCTTTTGTCAGCCATAGGACTATCATCCGTGTCATTGAACGATTTGCTCTCGCACGTCGAGATGAACTGTGACAGTAATTGCGAATAAATTAGAAATCAATATAATTAATGAATTATTCGTATAATATATCCAATAAAATACGAATTAACTATCGAAAATTATAAAACAGCCGTAATCCGTAGCTCCCACAAGCGTGCTTCCGTGTTGGCTACTGGTCTGCGGCTAACAGGAATGTCAGGTTTAAACAGCAGCCTCACCTTGCCCATAGTGATGGTGCCCCTCGTGAGCGCTATCATGAATATGATTGTCCGCTTCACCACATCCACTACCGGGCCTAATACCCGACATTCCTCGCTATTATTTAAGGTCTTCTCGCTTGATGCTTTGATCTACCTTCTCACCGTTTACACTGGCGATGACCGCAATAAAGCGAAGCAAGGCACAGGCGGCGAGTTTGGTGGTGATGGCATTGACGTCGACAACCGGACACAATTCCGTCAGGTCGATCATGCCGATACTACCGTTCTCACCCAAAATTTCATTGATCATCATTATTTCACGAGCCTCGAGCCCGCCGGGTTCAGGAGATGTGACTCCCGGCGCCGCGGAGGCATCCATGACATTCATGTCGATGCTAAGGTATTGAGAATCCGTTCCGCCCCAAACACGCTTCGCCGCTTCGCGAGTTACTTCGTCAACACCGCGGTTCAGAACTTCGTTCATGGAGAAGTACTTGATACCCCGTTCATCGGCTAGATCAATCCAGTCCTTGGGGTTCATCGAGTTCCGAACACCAAGGTGGGCAACATTCTCAGCCGCTACATTGGGCAGTTCAGTAACCCGCGCAAGGGAGCTGGCGCTCGTGCTTTTCTCACCTGCCCAGCTCTCGGCCATATTCAGGTGCGCCCCGAGTTGCAAGTACCCCATCTTTTTGCTGTCACCCAAGTGGTCGGACAGCGCCTTGGACGCAGGAATTGTGAGGGAGTGATCACCACCGCAGAGAATGGGGACCAGTCCCGCTTTAAGAATCTCGCTGACGGCCTTGTAAATACAGTTGTGGGCGGTTTCAGGATCGACCTTGGGTATTCGTACATCGCCGCAATCAACAAAGTCGCCATTCAGATCAACCTGGTATTCAAACCAGTAGGGAAAGTATTCGTGTGACATGAAGCGAATGTCTCGTGGCCCTTCGACGGAGCCCGGCTTACCGATGTTGCCCTCTTCATACGGCACGCCCAGAAACGCATATCGTGCGCCTGATGCCTTTAATGCCTCGGCCTCCAGGGGCACATGCGGTGCTCGTAAAAAGGTAATGACGCCAGGTGCGCTGAAACTATCGTCCCTACCGCCGATGGGAGAGAATATGTGTTCATAGGATTTAGCGGGGTTCATAATATTTGGTTCTCCAATTATCGGTAACGGCCTGGTTCAGGCGGCGTTTTTCCGATTCCAAGGTGTTTCATTGTTGTCACGAAGTGTCTTTGCGCGGCTACCAAGGAACTGGTAGGCCATGCAACACGAAAGCTTGCTGGTGATATTGTTTGAATCCCACATTGGGCATAGCTCTGAAATTTCCATAATGCTGGCACCGTATTCTCCAGCAATTCTGGCAAGTTGCAGCGCTTCCCGTGGCTTGATCCCAAATGGCTCGGGCGCTGTCGTTCCAGGGGCACATGACGCATCAAGAGAATCTGTATCCCAGGAGAAATAAACGCCATCCGTTCCATCCCACGCCCGATCAAATATCTCCCGAGCCGAGGAATCCATGCCCGATTTAACCACTTCACGCATGGGTAGAAGCCGGATGTCATTGTCCACCAGTGTATCGACCCAGTCTTTTGGGTTAAGACCATTTCGCGAACCCATATGCGCCATGTTCTTGGCGGCACAGTTTGGCAGGTCCAATGCTCGCGACGTTCCGGAACAGTTGGTGAAGACGTTGTCATCCCAATCAGGCGCTGAGTCCAAGTGGCAGTCTACGTGCAGATAACCCATGGTCTTCTCACCAAGATAATCAGACAGGGCCCGCGCTGCCGGTATGGGAACGGAGTGGTCACCGCCACACAGCATAACCATGGCCCCCCCGTGCAGACATTCACTCACATAGTCGTAAATCAATTGGTGGCTTCGCGCGTTGCTACTTGGGATGGCGGGGACGTCGCCACAATCCACGGGTCGGAAGAACTCAATGAGATCCACATCATAGTCGAACATATACGGGAAATACTGGGTTGAAGCTTCGCGTATTCCAGCAGGACCCTGAGAAGTGCCGCACCGGACCATGTTGCCATGATCATGGGGCACGCCGAGGAAACATACTTTCGCCCCCATGGCGCGAATTTTGTGCCGGTCGGGCTCACAATAAGGAGCACCCATGAAGGTGTTTAACCCCGAGGCTTTGAACGCACCATTATGCAGGGTAGGAGATCGAACATGATCGCCCTTGCCGATGTGTGTCGCCGGGCCTTTGTGCTGATGCGGGACGAACTCCCAAGCTTGGTGTCCATCAGTGCTCATGATGTTCTCCTGAATTGATTGTCGAATTGATTGTTGGGGGGAGGGGGAGGGTGTCATTGTCTGCATATTCGAGATTTAGAGATACAAGTTGCATCTCGCGGCCAGTTAAGATTTTGGGTGTGGGTGTTCCGCAATCCGGGCACCGAAAAGACGTCCTCGATAGCAACAACTTCGCTTCATCGCATGTTGGGCAATAGGCGCTTAGAGGGATTTCTTCAATATCGAGATCGGCCCCTTCGCACAACGTGTCTTTGGTGGCGCTATCGAAACAAAAATACAGGGACCGCATGACCACGGACTCGGTTCCAAGCCTGACCGATATACGGGTTACCTTACACGCGCCCTCGTTCTTTGCGTGCTCGCAGGCAAGTTCAATCAAACTTTTTGCAATCGATAGCTCATGCACAGGTCAGGTGACCCTTCATCGTTCGGTTTTATAGTGCCGCCATATTAGAATGAGACAATGCTCTCTATGTGCGATCAATTAAACACAGTACGACAATCGTAGTCAAAGTTATTTTTTTTGACGAAATTCGCTGTTTAATGCAATAAATTCGATGAATTTCCAAATTTTAACAACACCAGTCACCATTGGCACATACCTTCTTTCCAGCCATCTGCATCGCTGCTACCATCGCTCTCAATCTCAATAAATGGGTACTGAGTCAGGAATGCTGCAATCATGACAACTTGGCGTAACATAATGCAGTCAGGAAAAGGCGGGCAATAATGAGAAAAGTTGGCCGCCCAAGTTCGCAAGAAACTGCGTTTGATCGATCGCTGGCTCTTAAGAAAAGTGCGCTGGACCTTCTGTCTTCTGGCAGCTCGGGCAAGGTAACCATCAAGGACATTGGGCGTGAAGCCGGTGTCACAACCGCGATGATTTACTACTACTTTGAAGATAAAGATGACCTTCTCAGGTCCGCGATTGAATACGCGATCGATAACGCATTCGAACATTTTGAAAAGCTGAGCCAAGACATCGAGCATCCCGCCGCCCTGATTCACGAATGGCTTCGTACTCACGAAGAGCTCGTGGAGGCGCTCACAAAGATGATGAAGTTAAATCTTGACTATAAAATGGGCAAGGATCGGACGGAGAGAACTGACGAGGCAATTCAACGCTTCTATGACTCTGAGAAAACCATCTTGCTGGATTGTGTAAAGAAGGGAATTCGCCTCGGCATTTTTGCGGAGGTGGATCCTGAATCCATATGGATCGTTGTTTCGACCTTTCTGGACGGCGCGATGGTTCGTTCCAGAATTGTTGACGGATTTGACGTGAAAAAAGCAATCGCAGCCCTTGAGGCTTTGATATGGAGTCAACTCGATTACCAGGGCAAGAATTTTGCCCTCCCCCATTGATCTCTGCTCACACCGCGTCCGAGCCGTTCCAGCGCCTGAATTGCCACGGGCGAGTATATCCCCAGGTGATAGCATCTCTCTTTCAACTAATGCGGTTATCGGTAAAAAATTCGAAATAATTACGATATCCGCACTGTATTTTTAAATTAACGAGGCAATTATAGATTATTTTAGAAAATAGTTTGAATTTCGTATTTTTATAACGATAGAATGATATATGAAAATTCGGCAAGAGATTTGCGACCAAGTAAGTTTGGTTACTTTATTGACAGGTATTTAATTATCTGATTAGTTAATTATTATAAACTCCGGCAAAAACGGGGGCTAAGGTGAGCACTGGGAGTGAAAGCGCGTTAAAGAGGGTCTTGGGATTAGCTCATCGCTCGTCCGGCACGAGCCTGCCTGCGCCAGACCGGGTGGTCACATCTGCTTATGTAGGTGATTGTATAAAGCAGTTTACCAATCCTCAAACTGCAAGCGCTACTGAGACTGTTCGACGCTTAAAGTATTACCCTGATGTTGTTTACGCCAGATGTTCTCGCCCTCGTTCCGGCCTGTCCGCTGAAGCTGTTAGCGATCCATTTCACTATCCCAGACAATCGTTAGCCAATAATGTTACGGATAATCGAACATGGCATCGATTGCCTCCATGGTTGACCTTGGCATCTGCAAGAGCCTTTCCAAATGATAAAACTCTATGCTCAAATGAAGAAGCTCTGTGATGAGATGTGTTGAAGGAAGTCGCGATCATTAGAATTTATATAGCTATTTACCTATTAAGACGTTGCAAAATATGGCAACCGGGTTAGGCAATTATTGCCCAACGATATGGGGGATGGAAATGAGTGAAAA
>Ga0233433_10000196_pt1 | contig 68991 bp, 68 predicted proteins | sample SI_122_August201_5_FD_179868 | JGI IMG/M metagenome (GOLD analysis project Ga0233433, IMG submission 179868) | Seawater microbial communities from Saanich Inlet, British Columbia, Canada - SI_122_August2016_100_MG | ecosystem: Environmental > Aquatic > Marine > Inlet | place: Canada: British...
GTGGGGACCGGCTAGCCAAAACCTTATCGATCACCCGAAGGCCCTGCCCTATATGGTCGAACTGCTCGGTCCCAAGGTGAGGGTCGACCACGACTACAGCATTTTTATGCGCAAGGGCGGCAAGGCGGGCAGGTTGCACGGTGGGCAGACCATGCAGGGCGGAGTGCCCGGCGACCACTGGTATAAATACCACGACGGCATGCTGCGCAACGGGCTGACGGTTTTTACGTATTGTCTAAGCCACGCGGGGCCGGCTGACGGCGGTCTTGGTTGTATCCCCGGCAGCCACAAGAGCAATTTCACCGTCGAGATCCCCGACGAAGTGCGCACCTATCAGCGCACGGCCCACTATGTGCGCCAGGTCGAAGCGGAGGCCGGCGATCTGATCATTTTTACCGAGGCGCTGGTACACGGGACGATGGAATGGACCGCCGAGCACGAGCGCAGGTCCTTGCTCTATAAGTTCAGCCCGGGCCACTCATCGTGGGCGAGCACCTATTACGACGCGGCCGATTATCCGAACGCGACCGAGCAGCAACAGCGCATGTTGGCGCCGCCGTCAGTTGGCCGGCGGCCCGATACGGTGGAGACCGGTGAATAACCCGATGGGCCTTGCTATTTGCATTGCACTCCATTTCTTAGCCATGTCGTAAGGGGAAAACCATGAAAATTCGCGATATCGACACGTTGCTCATTGACTCGCCGAGCCGCAAATGGACCATCGTGCGGGTGCATACCGATGAAGGTTTGGTGGGATTGGGCGAGGCGACCTATTCCAACAAGGAGCCGGTAGTCGTCGCGGCGATAGACCATATGAAACAAGAGCTCATCGGCGAGGACCCCGCGCGCATCGAATATCTCTGGCACAAAATCTGGCGTATCTCTTCGCTTTCCGGGCTTTGGCGCATGGCCGGGCCGGTGTGGATGAGCGCGCTGTCGGGTATCGACCAGGCGCTGTGGGATATTAAGGGCAAGGTGGCGAATCTACCGGTGGTCGAGTTGCTGGGCGGCAAATTTCGCGAGCGGGTCGGGCTGTATACGCATTTTTATGGCGCGACGCCTGAAGAGAGCGCGGCGATGGCCAAGCGCATGGTCGCCGAGGGCTTTACCGCGCTCAAGAGCAGCGCGCGCTCCAGTGACGGCTTTCGCTTTGACCCTTACGAGGACGATGGGCGGCCCGAAGAGACGGCCGAACACTACGCCGCTACGCGCGAGGCGGTGGGGCCGGATATAAAATTGCTGATCGACTGTCACGGTCGTTTCACGGTGGCCAACTGCATTCGACTAGCCCGCGCGCTAGAGCCGTATAAGCTCTACGCCTTTGAAGATCCGGTGCCGCCGGAGGATTTGAACGCCTACGCCAAAGTGCGCCGCGAAATCTCCATTCCGGTGATGGGCAGCGAAAGGCTCAATACCAAGAGCCATTTTCGCCAATTATTGGATCTCGACGGCATCGATATTGCCCAACCCGATTTGATGTATGCGGGCGGGATCACCGAGGTGCGCAAGATTGCGGCGATCGCCGATACCTATCACGTGCCGATATCGCCGCACAATACCAAGGGGCCGATTGGCATTATCGCGGCGACACACTTGATGGCCTCAATCCCCAATGTCGCACCGATGGAGTTTGTGTCGGGCATTGACTGGCGAGACGAGATTATTACGGGATCGTTGGACGTGGTAGATGGCAGTATCGGGTTGCCGGAGGGGCCGGGGTGGGGGGTGGAGTTGCATATGGAGGGGGTGGAAAGGCATCGGTGGCGGGTGGGGGATCCGCGGTAGGGTCTGCTTCGGTGGGACGGGCAGCCCGAGGGGTCTTTAAAAACACCCGCCGCGGCCAGCCCCGCAGCCTCCGGCCGGCATTTTAAGATCGTTTTTTAGCAATCAATCAGTCGACATATCCCGCAAGAGTACCCCCATCGATGACCAACGCCGAACCGGTGACGCCGTGGGCCTGGTCCGAGGCCAGGTAGAGGGCCGCGTGTGCGACTTCTTCGGGTTGCAAAAAGCGCTTTAGGGGGATGAGCTGTTTTTCGATTGCTTCGGCGCGGGCCGGGTCGGGGCTGTTTTCGATATGTTGGCGCACCAGTGGGGTGTCGACGGTGCCGGGGCAGACGGCGTTGACGCGGATCTTGTATTGCGCGTAGTCGAGCGCGAGGGTTTTGCTCAGTTGTGCGACGCCGCCCTTGGAGGCGCAGTAGGCCGGGGTCATGTATTGGCCCTCAAAGCTGCTGGTCGATCCGGTGTTGATAATACAGCCCGAGCCCTGCGCCTTCATATGCGGCACGGCGTATTTAACGGCCAGGAAGACGGCCTTGAGGTTGACGCCCATCAGCCAGTCCCATTCTTCTTCCGCCATATCTTCTAAGAATTTGACAGCGACCACGCCGGCGTTGTTGTGCAGGATGTCGAGACGGCCATAGGTGTCGATAGCGCGCTGCACCATGCGTTCGGCGTCGGCGGCTTTGGCGACGTCAGCGTGTTCGAAAAGGGCGGTACCACCTTTGGTGTGAATCTGCGCCACCGTTTTTTCGCCTGCCGCTTTGTCGATGTCGACGACGATGACCTTGGCCCCTTCTTTGGCAAAAAGGGCGGCGGTGGCACGGCCCACGCCCGAGCCGGCACCGGTGATCAGGGCGACCTGTCCGGATAGTGCGGCCATTATTGTTCTCCTTTTTGCCAGAAAAAGACCTCGGGCAGACTGTCCGGGTAGGGGTTTTCTGGATCGTAGGTTTCGCCGCCGGCGTCGTCTATGATGGACGCCATCGATTCTTCCCAGCGCAGCGATTCGGGGCTTTGTGCGAGGATGCGGGAGGCTTCGGCGTAGTCGTCGACTTCCATATAGAGAAAGAGCTGGCGTTCGGCCATAAAAATGTTCATCTGTTGCACGCCGGCCTTTTCTAGATCGGCTAAGACGCCGGGCCAAATTTCCCGGTGCCGGCGGATATATTCTTCTTCTTGGCCTTCTTTGACGTGCATGACAAAGGCGACGCGCTGCATGGTTATTCCCCTCAATGCCCGGTGATATAAGTCGTGAATAATATAGGACTAACGATAACGCTCGGTGATATAAGCCAAGAATAATGTAGGACTAACGATAATGCTTCATATAGTGAGTATCGATGGGCTGCGATATGCGGGGGATTGTGGTCTGCGACATTATACGAAAAGCGGGGAATAGGCAGCAGATCGTTTGTTTTTAGGGGGGTAGTTCGATCGGTGGATTAAGTGATTAGTCGGAGCATGCTCCACAGAGGGGCGGTCTATTATGGGCCGCCCCTCTGTGAATCTTATCAATCGCCCTTTTATTTAATATTATCGCCCAAATGCATCAACGGTAGCGGCTGCGGACTGTCGCCATTGATGAAATAGACCTTGGCGGCCGGATCCTTGGAGATCGCCTGCAGGGCTTCGAGCGCCTGCAGTTTGACGTAATTGGGATTCTTGCCGATCGCCTCGTTGATCTTGGTGATCTCATAGGCCCGGGCGTCGGCGAGCAGGCGGCGCTCTTCGGCTTTGGCGGAGGCGGCGTCCTTTTCGGCTATGGCCAGGGCGATCTTCTGCTGCTGCTCGGTCTGGTAGCGCTCTAGCTCAGCCTTTTGCTTTTGGACTTCCTGTTCGCGCTCCTTCTTGCCCTCGATGGCCTTGGTGATAAAGGGCGGCAAGGTGATATCGCGGATCAGCACGGCCTCCACCTCGACGCCCTTGGGGCCTAGATAGCTCTGCAATCCACTGAGCAGAGCGACTTGCAGGGTGTTTTGCGTTTCTTCAAGGAAGAAGTCCTCGGCGCGCGTGATGGTCTTGCCTTGCTCGCGGATCTGCGAGCGCAGTTGCGGCACGACATGTACGGCGAGCACGTTGTTGATGCTACCGGTTTCTTTTAAGATGCTCGGCGCTTGACTGCCGACGATGCGATACTGCACGCTGACGTCGATCTTGGTCTGCAACTGATCCTGGCTGGGCACATTCGAGGTCTCGGAGTGCGACTTCATGCGGACGTCGTAGAGATACCAGTCGAAAAGCGGGTTGACCGGGACGTGCAGGCCTTCGGCATAGTGCTTGGGCTGCACTTCGCCAAAGAGGGTGGCGACGGCGACGTGGCCGGCGGGCACGCTCTGATAAAACCTGGAGCCGAAGACGATAGCGGCGAAGGCGACGGCAATAACGATAAGCAGGGGCTTGGGTAGCTGGACCATAGGTGGCTTTCTGAAAGGAGGATCTGACATGGGATTTGCGCCTTTTTTAACGAGAGTTGGCGATGAACGCACATCATAATTGGGTGTTTACGCGGGTCTTTGTCAAGTAAATATGGTTAACGGCGGACGGGCCGTTGGGGTTGACATGATCGATCGGTGGCTCGTTTCTACCTTAAATCGGCCTCAAAAGCTTGATCAGACCGTCGCCTTGGCGCGCCGGAATGTCCTTAATATACGGAATTATAGCCTATGTTTCTCACAATTACTACCACCCACCAACCCGCCACCGATCTCGGTTACTTGCTACACAAGCATCCGGAGCGCGCCCAGGCCTTTGATCTGTCCTGTGGTACGGCGCACGTTTTTTATCCCGAAGCCTCAAGCGAAAGCTGTACCGCTGCCCTGCTGCTGGATATTGATCTGATCAAACTCAAACGGGGTCCGTCGGCGTCCAGTTTTGCGCTGGCCTCGTATGTCAACGACCGGCCCTACGCGGCTTCGTCGTTTACCAGCGTGGCGATTGCTCGGGTTTTTTCTTCGGCCTTGAACGGGCAGTGCAAGGACCGGCCCGAACTCGTGGAGACTCAAATGCCACTTACGGTGCGGTTTAGCGCACTGCCCTGTCGTGGAGGCGAAGGGCTGTTGCGCGGACTCTTTGAGCCCTTGGGGTATGCGGTGGAGGCGAAGGGGTCGTTGCTTGACGCACATTTTCCGGAATGGGGGCAGAGTCCTTATTACGAGGTCGAGCTGACGGCGACAATGCCGCTAAAAGATGTGCTGGCGCACTTATATGTGCTAGTGCCGGTGCTCGACGACGAAAAGCACTATTACGTGGGAGACGAGGAGATCGACAAACTGATGCGACGGGGGGAAGAGTGGTTGAGGGGGCATCCGCTGCGCGATCTGGTCATCGAGCGCTATTTGAAACATCAGCGGGGTTTGCAACAGGAGGCCCTGTCGCGGCTTGTGGAGGAGGCGGAAGAGGCGGAGGTGGTTGCGGGGGAAGAGGTTTTGGAAGCGGAGCGGAGCCTGAGCCAACAGCGTTTGCAGGTCGTGTTGCAAACACTCAAGCAGAGCGGGGCCGAACGGGTGCTCGATTTGGGCTGTGGTGAGGGCCGGTTATTGGAACTATTGGCGGCAGAAGGGCAATTTGCGGACATCACCGGGATGGATGTGTCGACACAGGCGTTGACTAGGGCCCGGCGTCGGCTCGAGCGTTTGCCGCGCGGTGAGCGGGTGGAGGTTTTTCAGGGGTCGCTAGCCTATCGCGACGGCCGGCTCACCGATTATGACGCGGCGGCGTTGGTCGAGGTCATCGAGCATCTTGATCCGCCGCGTTTGCAGGCTTGCGAGCGGGCGGTATTCGAGTTCGCGCGCGGTGCTGGTCGTTTGCCGCGATGCGGCGGCGGCCCGGCGGCGCTTCGGGGTCGAGGACGGGGCGGCAGGCATCTGTTATACGCGCACGGGGCGGCGTTTTTTCGCCGACCCGGATCTGGAGACGGGCTTGCTGGATCATGTGCGGCAGGCTTTTGACCGCAGCGGCTTGTGGGACGAACTGGCGACGGATTGGGTAGTGCTCGATGCCGAGTTGATGCCTTGGTCGAGTAAGGCACAACAGTTATTAGAAGACCAGTACGCGGCGGTCGGTGCGGCGGCGCGCGTCTCGCTGGCCTCGTCGGTGACCGCGTTGGAAAGCGCGACGGCGCGTGGTGTGGCGGTGGACGAGTTACTGGCGCGTTGTCGTGGGCGGGCCGAGTCGGTCGAGCGCTATGCGGCGGCGTATCGCGCCTATTGCTGGCCGGTGCATTCGCTAACTGATCTCAAGTTAGCGCCCTTCCACTTGCTGGCCAGCGAGGGGCGGGTGTATAGCGATAAGACGCATGTGTGGCATATGGAAACGCTCGCCCGGCTTTGCGCCGCGGGATCGGATTTGCTGTATGCGACGGCGCATCGACGGGTAGTCTTAGACGATGAAGAAAGCTGTGCGTCGGTGGTTGAGTGGTGGCAGGCGTTGACGGCGAAGGGCGGCGAAGGACTGGTCGCCAAGCCATTGGATTTTGTCGCGACGGACGAACGTGGTCTGGCGCAGCCGGCGATCAAGTGCCGGGGGCGCGAGTATTTGCGCTTGATCTACGGACCAGAATACGTGGAAAGCCTGGGGCTATTGCGCGGGCGCAATGTCAAGGGCAAACAGGCGTTGGCGCTCAGAGAATTCGCGCTGGGGATTGAGGGGCTAGAGCGTCTGGTTGATGGGCAGCCGTTGCGCCGGGTGCACGAGTGCGTTTTTGGTGTGTTGGCGTTGGAGAGCGAACCGGTCGACCCCCGGCTCTAACCTTCGTTGACGCTTGCGACCAAGGCAGAGACGGCGTTTTCCATACGTGCCGTCGCCAGTGCGAGTACCCGCTGGGCTTCTTCGTCCTCGGGCGATAGCTGCACGACTTGGCGCAGGGAATCGACAGCCTCCGCGTAGCGACCTTCCCGATATTGCAATAAACCCAGATTGAAATGAGCCGATGGGTAGGCAGGCATGGCTTTGGTCACCTCTTTGTAGAGGACCAGGGCCTTTTGCAGTTGGCCGAGGTTGTGGTAGAGATAGGCGATATGACCACACTCGATCCAGTATTCTCTTTTGTTGGAGGCGGAGGCCAGGGCTTTGCGAATGGCGTTCTCCGCCTCGGCCGGATGCTTAACGGCCCGGTGGAGTTGCGCGAGTTTAAACCAGGGCCCGGGATGATGGGCTTCGAGGGCGACGCCTCGTTCGATGGCGGTGATCGCGGCCGGCAGGTCTTTTTTCTTGATCAGTAGATTGGCCAGGCTAAAGTGGCCGATGGCCATATTCGGGCGGGCTTGTAGAAAACGGCGATAGTAGTCTATCGCCTGCGCGGTTTGGCCCCTGCGTTTGTATACTTCCGCCAGACCGCCGAGGGCGAGTTCGTAGTCGGGTCTCAGATCCAGCGCCCGCTCGAAGGCTTTGACGGCCCGTTCGCTCTGCCCCTTCTCGGCGTAGTAGAGGCCGATGTGCTGCAAGGCGACGGCTCCTTGGCGTTTCAATTCGGCAGGTTTGGACGTTTTTTCTAAGACGGCATTGACAACGGCGTCGGCGCGCTGGTAGCGGGCAGGGTCAGTCTGGAGGTACTCGCCGATGCTAGCGAGCACATACAAAGCCGCAATATTGGGGTAGATCGAGATGCCGCGATTTAATTCAATCTGGCAGGTGTCACCGTAGCGATAACCGGCGACGGCCATGCGGGCGTAGCCGTCGGCGGGAATTAGACGGGGATCGCGGGCGATGGCCTTTTTGTACAATTTCAGGGCTTGTTGTTGCTGCAAGCGCGCATCGTAAGATCGACCGGAAGAATAATAGGCGAGTGTTTCGGCTTTGTGTAGCGAGAATAGGCTGGTAGCGACAAGGCCCGAGAGTGCGATGCCCCAGGCGAACGGACGAAACCAGGCGGCGACCAGGCGCTGGGCGCTGACAATGCCCGTGCGCAATAGCCATGCCAGGACCAGTGAAGTGCCGGCCGAGCTCAAGTAGAAAAAGCGTGAGGGTTCAACCGTCTCGCGGGCGACGAAAGGTATAAGGGCCAAGAGGGCGAAGAGCCCCCAATCAGCTTCGGGGCCGGTGCGGCGGACGACGAGCCAGCCGAGACCGAGCAATACGGCCGCGCCCGTGATCATCTCCCAGGATTGGATCTGACCGGCGACCAGCCAGTGGGCGGAGTCGAGGCAACGGCCCATATAGCCGAGGAATTGGCCAAAGACGGCGATGGGGTCGGCGATGGAGAGCGTCTCGCGGGCTTGCGGCGCCTGCGGATAGAGGAAGTGCAATAGGCCCGGAATCAGGATGGCTACCGCCAGCAAGGGGGCGGCTGCGCCGGGTCGTTGATAGCGCCGCCAAGCCAGGTATAGGCAAAAAGGCGCGGCGCAGACCGAACCCGCGTGCGCAAATATCGCCACGGTTTGCAGCAAGGCCGCCGCGACGAGCAGCAAGCGGCGCTCGGTGGCCAGATAGCGCATAAAGAGCAGGATCGCTACCAGCGCTAGGCTCAGCGCGAGCGGATAGACTAGGCAGGCGATCCATTGCACCGCGCGAAAATGCGCGACATTGAGCAAAAAGAGCAGGCCGCCCACCAGGCTTATTTCGAGATGGGCTCCTAGGCGGCGAAAGGTCTGGGCGAGCAGTAGGCTGGTCAAAAGATGTAGACCGACGAGCAGCAGATGGTAGGGCGTTGGATTTTGGCCCCAGAGCTTGTGGCCCAACAGAAAGACGGCCTCGGCTATCGGGCGGCCGGGCAATTCGCGGTCGGTAGAAAAGAGCAGCGAGAGATCTTGGTTCGCGGCGTTGGCATCGCGCAAATACTCAAAATCGTCGGTATCTAGCGATTGATGGGCGAGGCCGCCGTAGGCCACAGCGGCCAACAGTGCTAATACGAGGGCATAAGCGATCCAAGTCGTGCGGGTCTCGCGCAGAGCAACCATGCTACAGCCATCCTTGCTTTAAGTTCGGTCCATTGAACTAGGTTGGTATGCAAGGATCATGCCTCAATGGTTTTTATGATCATAAATATCTATAAATAATACACTTGTAATAAGTATAGCTATGGGCGCTGGCGTTGGTATAAAGGGAAAAATGTACTGATAATGGAAAATTTGCGACTTATTGCGCTATGCGTGCCGGCTTGACTCTTATTAGGTGACTCGTACATTTCACATACTCTTTAGTGCATGTACCCATAAGGATAGACGATGCTTACTATTACCGAAGCAGCTGAAAAGAAAATTGCCGAACTCATCAGCGAGAGCGAGAAACCAGTCAAAGGTTTGCGCATCGGTGCCCGGCTCGACGCGGCGCAGCAAGTCGACTACAAATTGGCTTTTGTCTCCGATGAGCAACTCGATGACGAAGATGAAATCGCGACATTCAATGGCTTTGATGTGTATATCGCTGCCGACAGCGCGGATCTATTGCTCGAGGCAAAGGTCGATTATGTCGACGGCCTGATGGGCGCGGGTTTTAAGATCGAAAGCGGGCGCAAGATGCCCGCGCACCTCTCGGGGCCGATGGCCGAAGCGGTGCACAACGTCATCGAGACGCAGATTAACCCGGGGGTGGCTTCGCATGGTGGGGTGGTGACCTTGGTCGATATCAAAGACAAAACGGTTGTCGTGCAGTTGGGTGGTGGGTGTCAGGGCTGCGGGCAAGCCGATGTGACGCTCAAAGAAGGCATCGTCCGCTCGATCAAGGAGGCGGTGCCTGAGGTGGAGGAAGTCGTCGATGCGACGGATCACAACTCGGGTGAAAACCCGTATTATTAGACTATCGTACTCTAAGTAGAGTCGTCGAGCGGAATCCGTTATTGACATGGTGCGAGCGCCACGTCTATGTTGCCCGACAATTGAAAAACAATGCGCTTAATCTCAATTATAGCTTTTGGGTGGCACCGCGATGACAACCGCGGTCAGGGCATAGATGCCTACGGCTGACGATATTTATCACCAAATTTATCGTGCAAGAAAGCAGCCTTAGGAGTCCGCCGCGGTCCAATCGAACAGCACCCCTAAATGTGGATTGGGTTGGTGCCTCAACCCTTGGTACATCACCTGGCACTGATCCGGCGGCACAACGTGCGTTAGCAATGGGTCAACGATCAATTTCTTGCGCTCAATCAAATCGATAATTACTTCGCAATTCCGCCTGACGACCAACTCCTAAAACGGCATATTACCGTGCAGAAAAGACGCCGTGGGTCGCAGCAGGTCCTTAAAAGAAGGGTGAACTTATGATAACGGCTTTGCCGCTAGAGGCGCGGTCCGATCTTGCGGGGTATGTGCAGGCGATGGAGGACGACGGCTACGCCTACTTTCCCGGGGTGCTAGACCCGCAAGAGATCGCCGAATTGCGCGCGGCGATGGACAGACTGACGGCGATCGAAGCGAGTTTTGACCGCCATACCGATCCGGAAGAGCACGGCTTTCTCAACAAGAGCATCAACAACGCCTTTAACCGCGATCCGGTTTTCCTGTCCTATCTCGATCGGTCGGAAATCATCGAACTGGTCGAAGCGGTGCACGGGCCCGACTGCCACAGTATCGCCATGACCGCCTGGATGACGGGGACCGGTCGGCCGGCGCAAACGCTGCACGTCGACTGGCAGCCGTTGAGGCTGCCGGCCGAAGTGATGGAGAACCCGGAAGTCAAGATCCCGATTTTTATCACGACGACCCACTACTATCTAGACGATATAACCGAAGAGTTGGGGCCGACGAATTTCGTGCCCGGCAGCCATCGTGCCGGGCGGCCGCCACAAGAAGGCGAGACGAGCTTCAAGGGGGTTGAGGAACAAAGCATTATGTGCAAGGCCGGCGACGCGGTGGTGTTTCGCAGCGAGGTGTGGCATCGCGGCACGCCTAACACCAGCGGCCGCACCCGCTACTTGCTCCAGGTCCACTGCGCCCAGCGCATGATCACTCAGAAGTTGCCGCCCTATCTAAACAAGCTCCAGTTCGACGAAGTGATCTTGCAGCAGGCGACGCCGCGCCAATTGCGGATGATGGGCGACCACACGCCGAGCAATTACGACTAATCGCCACTGCAAAAAAAACGCCAACCAGCGCTAGCCTTATAGAGACCGCCGTCGGATTTTATTCTCTGCACGTGTCGATGGACCCGGCGGCGCAGGTCGTGCCGTTGGTCCATAGTGCCGCGTAAATCGGCATCGGAAAAGTCAGTGCCTCGTAGTATCGCATTTTTCAATAGCCTGCCTCGCAGCGTCGCGTCGCGAGAATCCGTATTCCAGAAATTTCCCCCGAAAAAATATGCCCCCGGTGTGCGTTGCAAGGCCAATCCCACGGCGGTGCGTCGGTCGCCCCGGTAGGGTATCCGGTCCAGGCCCCGGCCGCCGGTGTCGGGGTCGAGGTCGGTCATCCGTCCGGTCGCTTAGAATCGGATAATGGCTATCTGATGCAAACGCACACGTTGTTGCGGGTCGGGCACCGCGCCGCGCACAGACGCTGCCCAATACCTGTACATACCATCAAGGCCATGTATGTTTTATTGTCCGCAATCCGTTCAACGCCATCGTGGTGTCCAAGCCCATCGGTTGGATCTCGACGATCGTTTTATTGTAGGCGGCCGGGGGGATACGGTGGGGATAGAGCGGATCGGCCGGTGGGGGTATTTCGCTTATGTTAAGGTAGCTGAAAGATTTTTGATGGATCGGCCTAAATGGGATTGAGTTTGGTGAGGGGATAGTTACCGAGGTGAATTTAGTGCAGAGATCGTTATCGAGATGAGTGTGGTGAGAGAATCGTTATTGGAGGTTTTTTTGTGAATATTATTTATGTCAATCCTGATGAAATGCGTGCCGATGCGTTGGCTTGTTATGGTCATTCGTTAGTGCAGACCCCGAACTTCGATCGGCTGGCCGCGGAGGGTACGCGTTTTGATCAGTGCCATGTGCAGCACACGGTGTGCACACCTTCGCGGTGTAGTTTTATGACGGGTTGGTATCCGCATACGGCCGGGCACCGGACTTTGTGGAATCCGTTGCAGGCGGATGAGCCGAATACTATGCGCTATCTCAAGCAGGCCGGATATGAAGTGCATTGGCTGGGCAAGAACGACTGTCTGGCGCCGGAGGCCTTTGAATCTTCGGTGACGAAGATTTATGGGCCGGGGGAAGGGAACGTGGGTTCGTCGGAGAATGTGTTTAAAAAGGGCGAGGCCGGCTATTACAGTTTTCTCAATACGGCGATGGACGGGCCGCCGCGCGATGCGCTCTATTACGAGCGGGCGATCGAATATTTGCAGGGCAGAAAGGCAGATGATGCGCCGTTTTTTATGTTCCTGCCGACGAGTTTTCCGCATCCGATCTATCATGCGCCGGAGCCCTGGCATAGCATGTACGACCCCGATGATTTGCCGCCGCTCAGACCGGTCGTCGAAGAGGGTAAGCCGGATTATCATCGGCTGATCCGTGAGTACCGCGATTTGAATAATGTCGACGAGTCCGTGTTGCGCAAAATCATGGCCGTCTATTTGGGCATGACTTCGTATGTGGATCACTTGTTGGGACAACTGCTCGACGCACTGGAGGAGACGGGGCTTGCAGAGGAGACGGCGGTGCTCGCCTTTTCGGACCACGGCGATTGGGCGGGTGATTATGGTTTGGTGGAGAAGTGGCCAAGCGGTTTGGACGATACGCTCACGCGGGTACCGCTTATTGTGCGCATGCCCGGCGGTGCAAAGGGGCATGTCGTCGAGGAGCCGGTCGAGCTTTTCGACATTGTGCCAACGACGCTGGCGCTGGCGGGGCTCGAAGCTCAGCATACGCATTATGCGCAGTCGCTGATGCCGCAGTTGCACGGCGCCGCCGGCGATCCGCAGCGCGCGGTCTTTACCGAGGGGGGATACGACCTGCACGAGCCACATTGTTTCGAGGGCAAACCTTCGGATGGCGTAGCTGGCAACCCAGAGGGCATCTATTACCCCAAGGGCATGCAGCAGCAGGAGCACCCCGAAAGCGTGTGCCGCGCGGTGATGATCCGTACGCAAGAACACAAGCTGGTTTGGCGCCCGAAAGGCCAGAGCGAGTTATACGACCTGGTGGAAGATCCGCACGAATTGCAGAATGTGTTTGACCGGGAGAATTACGCGCAGGTGCAGCGCGATCTGGAACGCAGGTTGCTCGAATGGCAGACGCGCACGGGAGATGTGGTGCCCTTTGAGCCGGGGCCGCGCGGCTTTCCGCCGCAGCTAGTCAGTTAGGGCGAATCTCGAACGGGGTTCAACGCGCCGGCGGGCTGGATTTTTCAGGCTTAGCGCAAGTGCGTCTTGAACTGCCCCCAACTCACATGCTCGACGGCGGTGGCCGGGGAGACCTGGCGTTGGAAATTGCGGATTTCTAAATCGCTCGGGAAAGTCAAGGCCGAGGCGCTATCGGCCAGCCCGAGAAAGGCCGAGGTGGTGAGTAACATTTCGTCCTTGGCCGGCGATAGCACGAAGCGGCGAAAGACGGGCAGGAACGAGCCGCGCAGGCCGGCGTAGCTATTGGTCGATGGATTGTAGGTCGCCGAGAGATATGGTTCTAGGCGGATGACTTCGTAGGTGCCTTTGTCGGGATCGGGGTCGGTAAAAGAGCCGCTGGTCCAAGTAGAGCTCAGACGAGAGAAGGCCGGTACGTCGCTCAGGTTCGGGTCTTCGCTGAAGTAGTTCTCGATGGCTTCGCCGTCGGCGAGCAGCTCGAGTTGGGTCCAGACACGCAGGCCGAGGTATTGACCGTGGCCTTGCACCGCGTTGTGCAGCCAGGTCCCGACGATGCTCTTGGTGGCGGCGGGTTCGTCGCAGCGTGCGAATCCGGGGGGCTCTTGACCTGAAGCGAGACGGGGCAGAAGGGCGATCAGCATCACCAAGATTAAGGGCATGGAAGATTCCTCGATGAGGGGAGTCGGTTGCGGCGCGGTGCTTGCTGTGAGTATACAAGCTTGGCGGCGAAACACAAAACTTCGTCTCAGCAGCTATACAAGCGTCTCGCCGGCTTAGTGCATTGCGGTATGATTATAGCAGGATTTGTGCAACCAAGTCGGCCTCGGTCGTGAAATAGGGCACGCTTTTTCGGGTGGCGCGGACGAAGAATTCATTCTCGATGATCGGGCGATTCGCGTATTGCACCAGCGTCGACGTGGCCAGCTCCGAATAGAGTGCGACGGCGACGATAAGGCCCGGATGGTTGTGGCCGAGGCCATTGACGGCCCAATCCCGAATAAAATATAAATATTTATGAACCGGGTGCTGCTGGTTTTCGTGCCAAAATCAACGCGACCGACCCCAATGCTGAAAAACCCGCCAGGACCATAAAAGCTTGCTGATAACTGCCCGTCAGATCGTGCAGGAAACCAGCGAAGAGCGGGCCGATAACCATACCGACCATAATGATCATCGAGGCGAAACCGGAAATCATCGCATAGGAGGCACGGCCAAAATAATCGCCTCTAATAGCGTTGATCAGCGTGCCGCGCACACCCCAGGCGGTGCCGTGAATGGCGGCGAAGAGCGTGGTTTCAAAGCGCGAGGTGGCGAAGGCGAAAAGCACCAGTGCTACGGCGTGCATCCACATGCAGGTGACCATCACTAGGCGTTTGTTGACCCGATCGCCGATCCAGCCGCCGGTGAGTTGGCCGCCGATCATAAAGAGTAGCAACAGGGTTACATTGGCGGCGGCGACCTCCGGCGAGAGGCCGACATGCTCAATCATATGAGGAATTTGATGCACTAACACGGTGCCGACGACAAAGAGTGCCGAGCTATGGCCGATGGACAAAAACCAGAAGGTGGGTGTGCGCAGGGCTTGTCGGGTGGTGAAGCGCGGCTCTTCGAGCGCCGGGGCATCGCCCGGCTTGGTGGCGGGAGCTTCATCGCCGTCGGGTCTGAGGCCGTAGTGCTCGGGGTGGTCGCGTATTAATAAGGTCGCCGGTAATCCCAAGCAGAAAATCATCACTCCGGAGAAGAAAGCGGTGTCGCGCCAGCCGTAGTGGGACAGGCTCCAGACGACCAACGAGATCAATAGGCCGCCGACGCCCATACCGGTCATCGATATGCCTAAGGCCGTAGACCGCTGGCGGGCGAACCAGTTGGTGATGGTGGTCGAGATCGGGATAAAGCCGCCGAGGCTCGAACCGAGCGCGATGAGCGCGAAGGACAGGTAAAAGTCGAGGAGGGAATCGATGCGGCTAAAACAGAGATAGCCGATGCCAAAGAGCACGATGCCGATTTGCATCATGGCTTTGCAGCCGTAGCGCTCGATCAACCAGCCCTGCAGAGGGCCGAGGATGCCGCTTTCGGCGCGGACCATGGAGAAGACGCCCGATACCGATGCCCGACTCCAGCCGAACTCGGTTTGCAGGGGCAGGATATAGGCGCTGAAGGCGTGGAAGAGCAAGGCTCCGTTGAGGACCTGGATGACATAGGAACCCAGGACGATCCACCAACCGAAGAATAGCTGTTCTTTCTTTTTGCGCAGGGATTTTAGCAACGACATAGGCTTAGCTAACAAGCCTAAGGACGGGGTGGGATAGTGTCAAAAAAAGCGTGGGACCGATAAACCAGTTGTCATCTAAACGGAGAGCCTACATATTAGACGGAGCAAGTAGTTAGGTGTTATCCCAGAACGCTCGTCGGTGGAGTTGGGGTAGCGCGTATAATCTCCGTCTCCCGCAATTGATAGCGCTGGTGCCGCACCATGTCCAGTATGACCATATCCGTTCTGCTCGTCGAGGACAATCCCATTCATGCCCGCCTCCTACAGGGGCTGCTCAGTGACCGCAGCGACCCCGCTTTTGCCGTGGAAGCCGTCGATCACCTCGCAGCCGGTATCCAACGGCTATCGACCGGCAGCTTCGACGCGGTGCTGCTCGATCTCGTGCTGCCCGACAGTCAGGAAATGGCCACCTTTGAACGCGTCAAAGAGGCTGTTCCGGATATGCCCGTGCTGGTCCTCACCGGCTTGGACGACGAGGGCTTGGCCGAAGAGGCGGTAGCCGCCGGTGCCCGCGAATACCTGGTCAAAACACAAATTGACGGCGAGAGCCTCGCCCGGTCCCTGCAAGCAGCTATAAGCAAGTAGCGATGAAAGTAGACCCGCGCTTCGTTTATCTAATCGGCTGGCTTTCGCGTTTAGCTGGATTGGCTAGCGTGGGGTCGGGTGCCTTGGTGCTGTGGGGCTGGAATGTAGATGACGAGGCGCTCAAGAGCTTTATGCACTCGGGCCAAGTGGCGACGCATCCGCTGATCGCCATGGAATTTATCCTGGCCGGCATAGCGCTATTGTTTTTGCGCGCCGACCGGTTGAGCCGCTGGCGGCGGCAGGTGGGGTTGGGGTTTGCAACGGCGGTGGTGTTGGTCGCGGTGCACAAACTCATCGGCTATCAGTACAATTTGGGCCACGAAGTCCCCACCTACCTCTTTTTAGACCGAAGCATCGACTCCTATCTCTTTTATTTCAAATTGGGCGGTTATCGCATGTCGCCCAACGCGGCTTTTTCCTTTCTCCTGGTGGGCCTGGCCCTGGTTCTGATCGACGTGCGCATAAGGGGCCGCGCCTATTTGCCGCAGATCTGCATACTGGTGGCGACGGCCGCCGGTCTCTTGTCGATGAGCAGTTATTTCTACAATGTGCTGCTGCTCTACGGTGTTTCCGGTCTCGTGCCGGCGGTGCCCGACACCGCGACCGGGTTTCTCATCCTCTGCTTCGGCCTGCTCTGTGCCCGCCCGGCCCGCGAACCGGTAGCGACCCTGGTTAGCACTACCGCGGGCGGTGTGATGGCCCGTCGCCTCTTGCCCGCGTCCTTCGCCATTCCGATGGCCCTGGATTGGATGCGCATGCAGGGCGAGGTGCTCTACGGCTACGAGTTCGGACTCTCGCTCTTTACGCTGCTCAATATCTTGGCCTTCAATGTCCTGATCTGGTGGAATGCCTCGTCGCTTTCCAGGGTCGACGCCGAACGGCAGCGCTCCGAAGAGCAGTTGCAGGAACAGCATCGGTTGCTCGAGGAGACGGCCCGTTCCGAGCACAAGGCGATGATGGCGTTAGAAAAAACGCAGAGGGAATTGCGCACTGCGATGGAATCTGCCGAAGAGGCCAATCACGCTAAGAGTGAGTTTTTGGCCAATATGAGCCACGAAATCCGCACGCCGATGAACGGAATTATCGGCATGACGGAACTTTTGAGTCGCACTCGGCTCGAAGTGCAACAGCGCGGCTATTTGGGTTTGGTGCAGCAATCGGCCGAATCCCTGTTGACCTTGCTTAACGATATCCTCGATTTTTCCAAGATCGAGGCCGGGCGTTTGGAGTTGGAGGATATAGAGTTCGGCCTGCGCGACGGGTTGGGTGACGCGGTGCAGGTTTTGGCGATGCGCGCGGCCGAAAAAGATCTTGAGTTAGTCTGTCATATTCCGCCGGATGTGCCGGATTGTCTCGTTGGCGATCCGAGTCGATTGCGGCAGGTGGTGGTCAACTTGGTGGGCAACGCCCTCAAGTTCACCGAGCGCGGCGAGGTCGTAGTCGATGTGGTGTTGGAAGAAGAATTGCGTGATGCGGTCAGCCTGCATGTATCGGTACGCGATACGGGGATTGGCATTCCGCCGGAGAAACAGGCGCAGATTTTCGACTCTTTTAGCCAGGTCGACAGTTCCACTTCGCGGCGCTTTGGCGGTACGGGGCTTGGGCTGGCGATTTCGCAACAATTGGTCGAGATGATGGGGGGCCGCATCTGGGTCGAAAGCGAAGAGGGGGTGGGCAGCACATTCCACTTTACAGCCCGCTATGGTTTGGGTACCCCGGTGCCCAAGCGCAGCAAGCCGGTTTCGCTGCGGGGCCTAAAAGTACTCGTCGTTGACGACCACCCGATCAATCGCAAGATCCTCGAAGAAATGCTGAATAGCTGGGAGGTGCGCGTCGAACTGGCCGAAAGCGGTTTTGCGGCACTCGAAAAACTCGAAGCTGCAGCCGACCCCTTTGGCCTGGTGCTGACGGATTTGATGATGCCGGAGATGGACGGGATGGACACGGTGGCGAAGATTCGCGAGAACGAAACCTTCGGCCAGATACCCGTGTTGCTGCTTTCTTCGGCTGGCCGCAACGAGGATATCGCGCGGTCCCGCCAACTGAATATCACCCGCAGCCTGATGAAACCGGTCAAAGAGTCAGATCTGTTCGATGCGATGGTCGCGGCGCTGGACCAGGTGGTGCCCGCTGAGGGCGCATCGTCGGTAGACGAGCCAGTGTCGGTCGAACGCCGCCGCCGGGTGCTTCTGGCCGAAGATGGCTTGGTCAATCAGCAAGTGGCGATAAACCTACTGCAGGAGCGCGGGCATACGGTCGTGGTGGTGGACAATGGACGGGCCGCTGTGGCACAAGTGGCTTCGGGGTCTTTCGATCTAGTGCTGATGGATGTGCAAATGCCGGAGATGGATGGGCTCGAAGCCACGGCGGTGATTCGGGCGGATGAAGCCGAGACCGGCAGGCACATGCCGATCATCGCGATGACGGCCCACGCGATGAAAGGCGACCGCGAGCGTTTTCTGGCGGCGGGCATGGACGGCTATGTCGCCAAGCCGGTGCGTCCGTTGGAATTGTATGAGGTGGTAGAAGGGACCGAGTCGAGTTCGGCGCCTGTGGAATCTGCGCTGGGGCGCGATGCAACGGATATGCCCTACCATTGGGGAGTGGCGCTTGAACGCGTCGGTGGGAAAGAGGAGATGCTGTGGGACCTAGTGGAGATGTTCTTTGAGGAGTGCCCGAAGCTGATGCGGCAAATCGGCGAGCATATCGACGGCGGGAATGGCAAAGAGTTGCGCCGCGCTGCGCATACGCTCAAGGGGTCGGCGCATGTTTTTGCGGCGGACGGGGTGGCGGATGCGGCAGCGCGTTTGGAGGAGATCGGCAACGGGGGTGAATTCGCGGCGGCGGGAGAGGCGATGGAAGTGTTGCAAGCCGAGGTCGAGCGATTGGTGCCGGCGTTGCGGGCGTTGGTGGTCGGCGCTTGATAGCGGCTGCACAAGCCTGTACATTGAGCCTATTATGAAACTAGCCTATACGACACAAGACCTGGCGATGCTCACCCACCTAAAAAACGTGCTGGAGGAGCAGGGCATAGAATGCGTGTTGCGCGGTCTGCACCTGTTGGGCGGGGTGGGCGAATTGCCCCCGATTGAATGCTGGCCCGAGTTGTGGGTAGTGGACGAAGAGCGGCAACCAGAGGCCCGGTCGCATATCAAAGCTCTGCTTTCACCGGCTGGAACAGACGACAGTCCCTGGGCTTGCGGCGAGTGCGGCGAACAAAGCCCCGGGACCTTCAGTGAATGTTGGCAGTGCGGCACGGCTAGCCCCGCGTTGAGGGCGGCCTGCTGATCATCTGATTTCAGTACAATACATCTCGAACGCCGGTCCGAAATTCTGGGGCCGGCGTTTTTCGTAGGAAATCATCTTATGGAAACTCACTTGCTGGGCCATGCCATCGACGCGATGCGCCGCCACACCGGCGTCGTTATCCCGGTTTATTTTCCAGCCGACGCCGACCCGGGTCTTGGGCAGGCGCTGTTGGCCGACAATGTGCGCGCCTATGTACAGCAGGTCGACGACCCGGCCCGCATCTGTCTGAGCGTCGATGGTGCTGAGCACGGGATGGAAATCGCCGAAGCGTTGGCGACGGAGTGCGGGGTTGTGGCCGTATGCACGCCGGAGAACATGGGAAAGATGAACGGGTTGCGGCACGGTGTCCGCGCGCTGTGGGAGCGGGAGAAGCGGGAGGAATTGCGCTATGTGGCGGCGGTGGATTCCGACGGCGATCATTTTGCCAACGAACTGCTCAATCTGGTGCGGGCCGCCGTGCACGTGCAGGAACGCGAGGGGGGCGAAGTGCTGGCCTTGGGGCGGCGCAGCTCGAAGCATCGGCCGATGGGCTTTTTGCGCGGCGAGCTGGAGGAGTTGGCCGACCGGGTGTTATTGGACGCGCTCGCTTTTCGTGCGGCGAAAAGCGGCGAGCCGCTGCGCATGGAATACGCGACTACCCACGAGGAATATCCGGACTTCCATTCGGGTTTCAAGCTCTACAGCCGCGGCGTGGTAGAACCGGTTTTCCTGGGCGAGCCCGAGCTTTGCGCATTGGAACCGGCGGCCTATTACCGCCATGGATGCGAGGCGGTAGCGGTCGTCGAAGCGTTGTTGGCCGGTGCGCGACTGGCACTCGTCGCCCGCAGCACCTTCAACGAGCAGCCGGTCAGCGCCTTCGGTCAGTACAATCGCGAGCGCCTCGTCGCCGACAAGATCATTTGGCCCTGCAAGCGCTTGGGGGTCCCGGCGCCCTTCGTCGAGCAATGGTTGCGCAATCACCTGCCGCGGCTTTTGCTCAATACGCTCGTACCAGAAGGCAAGCAGGAACTGCTGCAGATCCGTCGCTTGGTGTTGCAGGCTTTTGAGCTGCCGGAGGACGAGTTGAGTTGGGGGCCGCTCTTTGTCTAGCGACCGCTTCGCGACTCCGCTTGGGTGTTGCAGCCGCGCGTTACCTCAAGACGAGGAATGGAACCACTGTTCATTTTTTTGCCGCTCCGCTTTGCCGCATATGATGGTCGGGAACCGGGCAAAGACCGCGTACGGTTTTACACACCGGCTATGGGCAGTAGGTAGCGCAGCGAATTTGTTGCGCCAACGGTAAACACTTGCATAGGTCGCGTCATCCTCGTTGCTATTAAAGAATAGTAGACAACGGATGTATGACTATTCCAACCACATTGCTGGACCGCAATGTAGCTCGCCTTTCTTTTTGTTTGCAGCTCGAACGGCTCGACAAATTCGGCCCGGTTTATGCCCGCGAGCGTGCACCCGTACTCACGGCTTATGGGTTGGTGCCCCTCGACGAGGTGGTCAATAGCCCTCGGCCCGGTTTTTCGCGCGTTTTTTTGCGGTAGAGCATCCTAACGCGCTGGAAGAAGGGCGCGATGAACGGGCGGCCGACCCCGCTTGGCGCGAGTGCTTAATCACCTGGGGTGCGGCATATCGTTGAGGATTGCCACGGCTATATCTGGATTACCAGATTGGGTGGAGTAGGCCGCTTTGACGGCGAGGATTTTAGGACGTTTATTACCGCCGATAGTTTGGCTTCCGATAGCGTGTGGTCGGTTTTTGAAGATCGCCGGGGCCATATGTGGTTTAGTACTAGCGGTGGGGGCACGGGGTTGTGTTCGTCGACGAGCTATAACATCGTGCCGCGGCACAAGGGGTGGATTTATGTAGGTGAGTGTTGTAGGGAAGGGATCTACGTTTAGGGTGGAGTTGCCGCGAAAAGGCTGAGGGTCTTGAGATCTTCAATATGCAAGGTTAAGGAGAGGACCTATGTCGGAACACAAAGTGTTGGTGCAATGGTCTGGGGATCGGGAGGATTTTTCTTATCAGACTTATACGCGGAACCACAGTTGGAATTTTGAGGGAGGGAGCCGGGTTGAGGCTTCGGCGGCGCCGGGTTTTTTGGGGGATGAGTCTCGGGTCGATCCGGAGGAGGCATTGGTCGCCTCGTTGTCGAGTTGTCATATGCTGACTTTTCTGGCGGTGGCGGCGAAGAAGCGTTATGTGGTTGATTCCTATACGGATGACGCGGTGGGGTTTATGGAGAAAAATACGGAGGGAAAATTGGCGATAACGCGGGTGGTGCTCAGGCCGCGAATCGTTTTCAGCGGTGAGCGGCAGCCGATGACGGAGCAGGTTGATGAGTTGCACCATATTGCGCACGCGGAGTGTTTTATCGCCAATTCGGTGAAAACCGAAATAATCGTGGAGCCGACGGTATGAATATCGAAGTGATCTCTAGCAAGGTCTTTGTGCCTTCACCGGGGTCTGGAGTGGGGGTAATGGGGGGGAGTTATTATACGACGGCGGCTGGGCTTGAGTTGGTCAGCGTGCACAGCCATACCAGTCGCAGCGACACGGTTGAAGTAGCCTATTTGCGGCGGTCGGAGGACAACGGGCGTTCGTGGAGCGAGGCCGAAGAATGGTCGATGCGTTTTGAAGATTCTGGTGGCATGGGGCGGCGCCATGTGCGCGGGGGGTATGTGGACCCGCCGACAGGTCGCTATATACAGGTGTGGAGCGAGGGCGTGTTGCCGACGGATGATCCGCTCGAAGGCATGCGACAGTGGAAGTTGCACTATGCGGTTTCTGAGGATGGGGGCCGCACGCGGACCGTTGAAGAACAAATTATATGTGAAGGAGAATCATTTGACGCAGAGCATCCGCTGCCTGGTGTAACGGTGGGTAAAAATTGCGTGATGATCGGCGACTTGGGGCAGGTGCCGTTGACGCGCAGCGATGGGGTTCTTTTGATGCCGGTACAGAGTACGCCGACCGGGCCGGATGGAGAATATTACAATCCGGGGGCGGGGTATACCTATACGGATTGTCTGCTATTGGTGGGGCGTTGGGCCGCAGACGGCCGGCTGAACTGGAGCTGCTCCGAACGGGTGTGCGGCGACCCCGAACGCACGAGCCGGGGGCTGGTCGAGCCGACGATCGCCGAGCTGGCCGATGGGCGCCTGCTAATGGTGATGCGCGGCAGTAATGACGTCCGGCACGAGTTGCCCGGCTACAAGTGGATGGCGCTGTCGGCCGATGGCGGGCAGACCTGGGGTGCGGTCGAGCCGTGGACCTATGCCGATGGCGAGGCCTTCTTCTCGCCGAGCGCTTGTTCGCAGCTGATTCCCTGGGCCGACGGGCGGTTATTGTGGGCGGGTAATATTTCTGCGGCGAACCCACTGGGCAACAGACCGCGTTATCCGCTGGTCGTCGGTGAGGTCGATCGGGCGAGCGGGTTGCTGATACGCGAGTCGGTGCAGGCGGTCGACGACCGGCAGGCCGATGACGACGAGATGCTGACGCTGTCGAATTTTTACGCGCGCGACGATCGGGAGACCGGCGAGTTGCTCTTGCACTATCCGCGTTTTTTCGCGCGGGGTTATGAGGCTCAGGAACGCTGGACGACGGATCTGTCGTTGACGCGGGTGGCGATAAGCTAGCCGATTTTTGGTAGAGAACCTATCATTTCATATGTTGGGCATGTGCTCGTTGCCAACCAAAAGAATGGATAGGTTTTATGGCAGTCGTAGAGCTAGCCCTGTCCACCGCAGAATCCGCAGACCCCTTCTTTGAGCACTACGCCGGCGAAGTGCTCAAAAGCCAGCTATTGCGCTCGCAAACCCTCGCCCGACTCACCTTTGTCGGCGTACTCGCCAGCGGTGGCGCAGCGGTGTATTTTCACTTTGCCGACGAAGGTATTATCTCAATCTCATTCCCGCAATGTTCGGGTGGTTGGCACTCTTCAATTTTGCCAACCCCATGCACCGGGAGCTTGTGGAAGAGACGGCTCTATCGACCTACGATCTATAATTTCTCTGTGTGCAGGAGTTCGTATTTGACAAGGTCTTTTACAAGAAACGGCGCTTTATTTTCCCCAGCGTTATCTGCAAGACAAAAGATGAACGCGTCGTGTTTGAGAATGAGGTTCAGGAGTATCTGTGGGCCGATTGTGCCGATCTGCCGATCGAGCCCTATATGCCGAAGATGAGCAAAATTTATCAGGACAAATACCAATGAGCGAAATAGAAAGCAGCACGGCGCTATCAACCCCACCCAATATTGTCCTGATCATGACCGACCAGCAGCGCTGGGACACGCTCGGCTGTCTGGGCTACGATCATATGATCACGCCGCATATCGACCGGCTGACCGCACGCGGTGTCGCCTTCAGCCGCGCCTTCACGCAAGGTGCGGTCTGCGGTCCTTCGCGCAATAGCATCGTCTCGGGTCAATACGTGCATACGCACGGAGTCGACCGCAACGAGGCCTGGCTGTCGCCCGAGCAGCCGAACTGGATCGAGCAACTCAGGGACGGCGGTTATCACACGGTCAATATCGGCAAGATGCACACTGCACCGATCCGCCTGCCCTGCGGTTTTAACCACCGCACTGTTGTCGAGAACAAGAACTACAAACAGGGTCACCATGGCCCCGACCCGGACGACTACGATCTGTATCTGAAACAATTCGGATTGGTGCGGCCGGCGCTGACCTACCACAGCGAAGTCCCCGACTGGCCGGATTATCTGAACACGACGGTGTGGCCGCACGACGAGGAGCTGTTTATCGATAATTGCGTCGGCCGCTGGAGCGTCGAGGCGATTCGTGATCACGATTTTGCTAAGCCGCTTTTTTTGTGGAGCGGTTTCACCGGCCCGCACGATCCGTACGATACCACCGAGTCGTCGCTCGCTCGCTATGACGGCGCGGAGATTCCTGACCCGGTGGGTATTCCTGACGAACTAGACAGCAAACCGCCGCCGCAGCGCCGGGCGATGCAGGGCATGGAGGGCAAGCGCGGTCTGGCGTCGATCTGGTGGAGCCGGGCCACCCCTGAGCGGATCCGCCGGATGCGCAAGCACTACTACGCCAATATCACCGCCATTGACGACTGGGTCGGCGCTATCGTTGCCGAGATCGAGGCGCGCGGCGAACTAGACAACACGATTTTTGTCTTTACCTCGGACCACGGTGATTGCCTGGGCGATCACCACCAGGTCTACAAGTTTTCTTCGCACTACGATTCGGTGGCGCGGGTACCATTGGTCTTTGCTGGGCCAGGGGTTGAGCGGCTGGGGGTGCGCGACCCGATGGTGGAGCTGATAGACTTGGGGCCGACCTTTTTGCAGATGGCGGGGCTGGGGCCGTTGGCAGCGGCGAACGGGCAGTCGTTGGAGCCGTTGTTACGCGGGGGTGCAGAGGTGTTGCACGAGACGGTTTTTTCGGAGTACGGGCCTCGGGTTATGGCCAGGACGGAGGCGTGGAAACTGGTTTTTTATCCGGGAGAAGCGTATGGGGAATTGTATGATCTGGAGCGGGATCCGGATGAGCTGTATAATTTATATGATGATTCGGGGTGTGGGAGAGTGCGGGGGGAGATGGTGGAGCGGATGATGCATTGGTGGGGGAGTACGGCGAGGGTGGGTTGAGTGCGTCTCTCGCTGCGGGGCAGAAGGTCTGTCTTCGGCGAAAGCTAAGGCGGCCCTATCGGCTTGCGGGGGGTGCCGCGGCGGCGTGGCAGAGCCACCTTAACGGGTGATCGGAGCGGGGCGATAGGGTGCAAGCGATGGCTTTTGGAAGGCTTTGCCCTACGGCAGACTGCGCCCCTCCGTTAGCGGGGGAGGGTGGATGAGGGGAATGGCCTTATTTTATAAAGAAGAAAACCGATACACGCGGCATTAACGATTAACGCGACACACTATAAAACTGAGTATCCAGAGAGGTCTTGTCGATTGTATCGGCCTCGTTTATATGGGAGTAACAAAGAACGCGATGAGTGAAGAGGACAGCGTGATTGTTGAGATAAAGCAGCAAGCGGAAAAAGTGCTTTCGACGCGCTTTGGTAGCGCGGTGCGGCTCGATGGCGGCGACGATCTGGGGGGGAGTGATCGATCCTACACTTATCGCTATGTAGTCATCGACGGACCGGACGAGGTCCCTGCGAGCGCGGTAGTGAAGAAAGTGCGGCCGTGGAGCGACGGTAAGGTATACGATCCGGATGTGGCAGAGAACCCAGCGATCGGGCTGCTCAACGATTGGGCCGGGTTGGAATTTCTCAACGAGGTGTCGGAGGGTATATCGTCGACGCCTCAGTGTTACGGGGGAGACCGGGAGGCCGGGCTCTTCGTGATGCAGGATATGGGGTCGCCGCGGCGGCTGGATCATATCTTGTTGGGTGACGATGAGGAAGAGGCAGAACAGGCATTGATACAGTTGGCGATCTCGCTAGGGCGAATGCACGCGTCGAGCATTGGTAAGCAGGCGTTGTTCAAGGAAAGGCGCGAGGTCTTGGGACCGACGAAGCCATACAGCCTGAGCTGGCTGCGGGTGAGGACGCGGGAACTGGAAGAGATGTTGGATATCGGCATCGGTCCCGAGGTCAACGAGCAGATCGACGATTGCATCGCGGCGCTGGAAACCCCTGGCCCTTTCACGGCCTATGTGCACGATGACCCTTGTCCGGACAAGGGTCTGTGGATGGACGGTCAGATCAAACTATTGAATTTCGAAAGCGGCGCTTACCGACACGCGCTGATCGACGGCACTTATGGCCGGATTCTTTTTCCCAGTTGTTGGTGCGTCAATCAGATTCCTGGGCATATTCCGCTGCGCATGGAGGACGAGTACCGCAACGAGTTGGTCGCGGGTTGCCCGGAAGCCGGCGACGACGCGCTGTATCGCCAGGCCGTAGCGTTCGCCTGCGCGAAGGGCGCGATCGGCAGCTGGTGGCCCGGACAGATGGAGCGAGACAACGAATGGGGCATCGCCACTTATCGGCAACGCGTATTATTGCGTTATTATCTCTTTGCGCGGATGACTGAAGAATACGGCCAGTTAGAGGCGCTGGGCCGTTGGGTCGATCTGGCGGGCGTGAAGTTGCGCGAGGCGTGGGGCGAGGTCGAAGATATGCCCTACTACCCGGCTTTTCGCGCGGGCGCTTGAGCGCGTGTGCCGCGTTTAGCGGAAGCGGGTGGTGAGAGGGCGGATGGAAACGCAGACAACCGGAGAGGCCGATGGAAAGAGAGCGAATAGAAGAGTTGCTTGCAACGCAGTTTAAGCCAGGGCGACTGTTGCCATTGCAGATTATCTATTTGGCGATAACGGCGGGCGTGGTGGTGCTCTTTACGGTCGGTTTTATCCTCGCTATGCGCAGTGCGGGACAGACCGTCCCGTTGTTCGCCGGCGTGCTCGCCTATATTTCGATGGCGGCCCCCGTAGTGCTCTTTTTGTTATCCAACAAAGTCTTCGTGCGGAAGTTGCACGGGATCGACGGCGAGGGCGACGTGTTCAGCCAAGTCCGCGCGGCGTTGTTGGCCAAGGCTGGTATCGTCGAAGGTAGTGCCTTGATCGGCGCGGTCGCCTGGTTGTTGATCTGCCTGCGCACGCACCTCTCGCTCATACCGCCCGTCTACTACGGGGTTTTCCTCGGGCTGGCGGTCATGTTGCTCAACACGGCGCTGTACTTGCCGACCCCGGCCCGAATTCGCCGGTGGCTGCAAAAAAAGGGAACCTAATTTGGCACGCAATGTCTTGTTTATTTTAGCCGACCAGTTTCGCGCCGATTGCTTGGGCGTGGCCGGCAACGAGGTGGTGCAAACGCCGAACCTCGACCAGTTGGCACACGAGGGCGCGCATTTCCGCAATTGTTTTAACCAGGCCGCGCCCTGCGGTCCGAGCCGGGCGTGCATCTATACCAGCCGCTATCTGTGTTCGACACGTTCGATCAACAACCAGACCCCGTTGCGCGATGCGGAGGAGAACTATGGTTACGCATTGCGACAGGCCGGCTACGACCCGGGGCTGATCGGCTATAACGACTATACGGTTGACCCGGCGGTCCTGCCGCCCGGCGACCGGCGTTTGCGCGAGCTGGACTATGCGAATGTATTGCCCGGTTTTGAGCGGGTCTACTACCATGAGTACGACAGTGTGGAGTATTTCGCCTGGCTCAAGGAGCAGGGTTATCCGGACGAGTTGCTCAACCACGCCGCCATCCACAGCCCCAACGTGCCCGAAGAGGGCCCCGGCGAACACCTGCCCTGCCACTTCCCGGCTCACTATAAGGCCGAGCACAGCGAATGTCGTTTTGTCACCGACAAGGCGCGCGAATATATTCGTACGCGCGGCGAAAACGATAACGAAAAAGGGTGGGTTTTGAGCCTCAACTATATCAAGCCGCACCCGCCCAATATCAATTGCGAACCCTATAGCGACATGTACGATTCGGCGGATATGCCCACTGCGGCCAGACAGCCGGAGGAATTAGATCACCCGCATCCCTTTGTCCGCGCGGCGATTGGCGAAGGACAACACAAAGACGAACAGCATTTGCGGGATTTTATGGCCTGTTACTATGGCATGATCAGCGAGCTCGACGACAATTTAGGACTGGTTTTTGACGAGTTGAAGCGGACCGGGCAATGGGACAATACGCTGATCGTCTTTAGCGCCGACCACGGCGAATACCTCGGCGACCACTATATGGTCGGCAAGGGCAACCTCTTCGACGGGGCGATGCATACCCCCTGTATCGTGCGCGACCCCGAAGCTGTGCCCGGCCAAACCCACGACGGCTTCGTCGAGGCGATAGACTTGGCACCGACGGTGCTCGAATGGCTGGGTGTAGAGGTGCCGGACCGCTTCCAGGGAAAGAGCCTGATGGGGGCGGTGCGTGGCGACGAGGATCACGCGTTGCGCACCGAGATCCACTACGAGTTTGACTATCGCTCTTCTGCGCGTCAGCTCGACCCGGAGACCGATATGGACCAGCATCTGCTCTGGGTGGTCCGCGACGCTGAGTACAAATACGTGCACTTCGCCGACGAGCGCCTGCCGCCGTTGTTGTTTGACCTGAGAAGCGATCCGGGCGAGTTCGAGAATCTGGCAGATCGGCCCGAACACGCGACGACGGCACTGGCCTATTGCCAGCGTTTGTTGCGCTGGCGTATGCGCCACGAGGACCAACGAATGGAACGCTGGTCGGCGCAGTTTCGCTATGGATAAGAACGTGAGATTATCTCAAATATGGTTCATGCAGCATTGTCATCTGGAGACGAGTATTGCCGCTTACTAAAACACAGCTTGCGCACTATCTGGATGAGGGGTTCGTGGCGGTCGAAGGGCTAATCCCGACGTACGCTTTTACTGCCCTGATTGCGGAGATCGAGGCGAATATCGACGCCAAGGCTCAGGCGTTGGCCGCAGAAGGCAAGCTCGATGATCTCTGCGAAGGCTTGCCCTTCGAAAAGCGATTGACGCGGTTGTGTGCGGCGGCTACCGATGAACAGTCGCGTGCGGAGTTGTGGCATGTAGGTCATGGTAAGCACCACCGTACGGCGGGCATGTTCGCGGTGTGGACCGAGCCGGCAGTCGTCGCGGTGGCTGAGCAGGTGCTTGGCCCGGAGGTTCTGGCGCACCCGCAGTACAATCTGCGTGCGAAGTTACCCGACCAGCCGGAGACGGTGGTACCCTGGCATCAGGACCTCGGTTATCTGGAGCGGGACGCCGACGAGACCTTTATGCTCAACTTCTGGATTCCGTTGGTCGATGCGCCGATGGCTACCGGCGCGCTGCAGGTGATCCCCGGCAGCCATCGCTGGCCTGTGTTGCCGCACGAAAAAATCGACGGCTATGATGGCGTGAGCGAGGAGAACCTGCCCGCGCACGAGGTGGTCGACTGCCCGTTGCCCTTGGGCGGTGCGCTGCTGATCCAGAGCCGCACGATGCATCGCTCAGTACACAATACCTCAGATGTGACCCGCTGGAGCCTGGATTTACGCTACTGCGACTCGCGTAAACCTACGGGGCGGGCGAATGTGCCGGGTTTTGTGGTGCGCAGCGAGGAGCAACCAGACAATGTAATGCGCGATTGGCGGGATTGGGCCGCGCTTTTTATGTGAGCCGAGTCTGTTTGCTCGAGAGCTGCGGATTGCCGCGGGCAAAACTGTGCGAAAAACCGAACGTGGCTGGGAAATAGACAGGATGCTTTATTCGATGGAAAGACGATGAATACTAATAGAAGACACCTATGATCTCTATCAATATGCCGGATAACATGAAACGGGAAGACGGCACGTCTCGTTTCGCTTATGTGACTTTCGTGATGATGAACGACAGCTATGTCCCCGGCGCGCTCCTGATGGCCTATGGACTGCGTCGCCAGTGGACCGAGGCGGATCTGGTCTGTCTGGTCACCCCCGAGATCACCGCCGACGCGCGCGAGGCGCTCGCGATCCTCTTTGACCATGTGATCGAAGTCGATACGGTTTATGTGCCACATAAACGCAGTCACGAACGCCGGGACAGGCCGTTCTGGTTTACGCGGCAGAACGCTTTCCGGCTCGGGGCCGATGGCGATCTGGGCGTGGCCTACGAGAAGATCGTGGTGCTCGACGCCGATGTGGTGCCGATGAAGTGGTTCGACCATCTCTTTACGCTCGACACGCCTTCCGGGGTGATGAACGAGAGTAAAGACCACTGCATCGAAGAGAACGAGGAAGGCCAGTATATCGTGCCGCCGAACCTCAATGCGGGCACAGAGTGGAGATGGCACCGGATCTACGATGCTTGTCCGCATGGTCAGGTGATCCCGAAAGAAATTACCGACCGGGTGACCACTGACCCGCGCAACAATACGGGCGTCAGCGGGTCGCTCTACGTTTGGGAGCCGTCGATGCGCGAGTATCTGGATATCCGCGAGACGATCACCAAATCCCCAGTCCTCGAATACGTCAATGACCATTTCGACTATCCGGATATGCAGTATATGACGATGCGCTATTCGGGCCTCTGGAAAAACGTGGACCTGCGCTTTATCGGTTTTAAGGGCTATCCCGGACTAAAGGCACTTTTTGGCACGCATTATGCGGGTTTCAAGCCGTGGTATTTCAACCAGCCGCAGATCCTCAAACGCTACAGTCTCTACGAGGATTTTGCCTTTTGGTTTCGCGAGTATCTGGCAATGGCGTGGGTAGATTTTCCAGATGTGCGCAAGATCAAACGGCTGGCGAGACTCGATCGGGATATTCGCGAGTTGACCGGCATTCAGGTCGGTGAAATACCCGAGCCGGCCGCCCCCGCTCCTGCACCTGCCCCCGTGCCCAAGCGTCCAAAACAAGCGCCCAAACGCGCGGCGAGTCCGCCCGCCCATGGACGGCGGGCCAAAGGTAAGAAGAAGGGTGGAAAAAAGCCGCGGCAACGAGGGTGACGGTACGCTGCTTGTCCCTTATGTTTATAGAAGGGGTCGGGTGGTGGGGCGGGTTTTAGAGATAGACGGTATGGTCGCGGGCATTTTGTGAAGAATAGCAGTCTTTGAAAAGGAATACATGATGAATATACACGTGGGTAATTTACCGAAGACGTTTAAGAAGGATGCGCTGATCAAGCTTTTCGAGGCTTATGGGAAAATCGCCAGCGCGACCATCGCCAGGGACAAAAAGACCGGCGTGTCACGGGGTTTCGGTTATGTCGAAATGGTCAAACCGGATGAGGCCGAAAAGGCGATCATCGAACTCAATGACAAGGAATACGAAGGCCAGAAGCTGACCGTGAGCGAGGCGCAGGAGCGCAAAGAGAATAGCGGCCGTAGCGGGGCTGGAAAAGGCCGCGATCGTTTCGACCAGCAACGCGGTGTCGGCCCTCAGGCGCGCGGTGGCGCGCCGAATAACGGTATCGGTCGGCGCGGTGGTCGGCGCGGCGCTTAACGCCATCTTCGTGTCGGGTACGGCGTGGCTCACGCCCGATATGGCGTTCGTTGATAACGGATAGATTTTTGTCGATTAGGAGCAAAGGGCGCTTTTTTTCGGCGCTATCAACTCTACGGCATACTCGTTTTTGGCGGATCGGTGGAGCTTATGGCCGATAAAGACTTCGATCGCGTCTGGGATGTCCACCGCGCCGGCAGCCGAGGCGATTTTATTCAGTGTGACCCTCCCCTCTCCAAGCACGAGTTTTTGCGGTACCTGCGCGACGAGCGCGGTGCCGTCTTCCACGGCTCGAACAATCCCGACATCATCATTTTTGAACCGCGCACTGCTACCGGCACCGGACCGAACCAGGCACTGGGTGCGGTCTATGCAACGGCGGATCCGAGCAACGCCACCTTTGTCTCGTATGCGAACTATGCGGGAATATCGCTGGAGAGATGCAGTTGATTACCGGGCGGGCTGAGGGAGGTTACGCGATCGTGTTACCCGGGGAAGCGGGGGAGCGTATGCCCTGTCGCTGTTATTTTGGTGGGCCGCAAGAACAGCTCGACCTTTTTGACGCAGAAGGCCATGAGGAAAAGGTGCCGATCGCCGAAGTCGAAGATCTGCGCCAATACGGCGAAGTGCAGGGCAAGAGAGCATCGCAATGGGCATGACGGCGACGCAGGTGTCGCTCTGCGCGGACTTGTGTCGGTTGGGTGTCGAGCCGGGCGACATACTTTTTATTCATTCCTCTTTTAAAAGCCTGGGACCGGTGGACGGTGGAGCCGAGACCGTGGTGCGGGCGCTGGAAGATGCCGTTGGATCGGCCGGCCTGATCCTGATGCCCTCGTTCCAACTCGTTCCGAGTGAACGGGACCAGCGCGCGGCCGGCTGGGATTGGGCGACGACGCCCTCCACGGTTGGTTGGCTCACCGAGTATTTTCGTCGGATGCCGGATACCGTGCGCTCGGACCATTACTCGCACTCGGTGGCAGCCAGAGGCGGTCGGGCGGCGGACGTTGTCGCCGGGCACTTGAGCCGGGCGGGTTTTTCTTCGCCGTGGGATCGCGCGCCGTGGGGCAAGACCTACGGCTTCCACTCGCCGATGTACCGGGCCTATGTCGCTGCGGGCAAGCTGTTGATGCTCGGTGTGGACTACGAGACGTCCACTTATGTGCATCTTGTCGAAACGCTCTATTGGCAGCGTTGTCGCAGTCAGGATCCCGAAGTCTCATACAAAGGACTGAATAGGTTGAAGCTGGGCACTTGGTGGGACGAGACGGGTGATTTGGCGCGTGGCCGACTGGCCCAGGCCGAGTGCCGCCTTTTTAATATCCGCACCTATGTCAACGCTTTGCTCGGTGAAGTCTCCCGTAACCCGGACCCCTATCTATGAATGTTATCACGATCCTCTGCGACACGTTGCGCCGCGACCATGTCGGCGCCTATACCGGCGGTTTGCCGCTCGACCAGTGCTGGAGCCAGGAGGCTCCGGCGTGGCGGGTGCCAACGCCGAATATGGACCGGCTGATCGAGCGCGGCACCGTTTTCGACAACGCCTATATCGGTTCGACGCCGTGTATGCCCGCCCGCCGCGATATCTATACGGGGCGTCTAGAATTTTTGGAGCGGGGTTGGGGGCCGTTGGAAGAAGAGGACCGCGATCTGCCGCGCCAGGTCTCGGGCCCGCCGAATCGCTCGGTGCAGTGGATGATGCAAGAGGGCCAGCGGGTGAGTTGTTTGTTGACCGATCATTTTCATCTGTGGGAGCAGGGTGCGGGCAATTACCATATGGGATATACGGGTTTTGAATTTGTGCGCGGGATCGAGTCTGACGCGCTCTATACCGACCCCGTCGACTTTCCCTGCCCCGAAGGGGACCGCCTGGGCAAGAACGAACGCCATTGGCGCAACGTGCATTTTATCCGCCAGCGCGAAGAAGATTATTTCTGCGCTCAAGTCTGCACCAAGGCCGCCGATTGGCTCGAACGCAATCGCGCGCACGAAGACTTCTATCTGCACCTGGATATCTTCGACCCACACGAACCGTGGGATCCGCCCGAGGAAATACTAAAGCAGTTCGATGCAAACGGTTATGCGGTCGAGGGGTTGAACTCGGCGGCACCCTATGCCCCCTGGCGCGAGCATTATACGCAGGAACAGTTCGACAATATGCGGGCGCGCTACGCGGCGAAGGTCGTTTTTCTTGACCGTTGGTTGGGCGTCTTATTCGATAAGATGGACGAACTGGACCTGTGGAAGGACACGCTGTTGGTCTTTACTACCGACCATGGCACTTGGAATGGCGACCACGGGCGGATGGGAAAGTTGGGTACGCACCAATACGACGGCTGCGCGCATATTCCCTTTGTCCTGTGTCATCCCGAGTTGGGGCACGGGCAACGTCGGGACCAACTGGTGCAGCTTATGGATATTTATCCTACGGTATTATCGGCGGTGGGGCGTCCGTTGCCCGAGATGCCTGAAGACCGGCCATTGCACGGGATCGACCTATTGCCGTTGCTCGCAGACTCGACGGCGGCAACCCGCGATTGCGCGCTGATGGGCATGTTCGGCAAGAGCGTGTCGATTACCGATGGGACGTGGACTTTACACCAGTCGCCGACGGCCGAAAACCAACCGCTCAACTGGTACGGTTACCACCTAGCGCGTTTTATTCGCTACGAACTGGGGCCGTATGAAAATGGTCGACGGGAGGTGGTTGACGGCATGACCTGGCCGGATCCGACCTCGCTGCACGACAAGGCGGCCGATCCCAACGAACTGGTAAATCTTGCGGAAGCGCGTCCGGACAAGCTCGCCGAAATGCAGGGCAAGCTGCGCGACGAACTGAATCGCTTGCGGGCGCCGATGGAGCAGTTGCAGCGGCTTGGGCTGATGGCGTAGAACGGTCCGGTTGCGGGGTGCGAGCGCCGGGCATTTTTAGTCCCTCGGGTCGTTGTCACGACCCGGCCCCCCCCGACTCCACTTGTATATGAAAGCGCTTTGTTAAGCCGGTTTCAAGCCGTCTAATAGCGCGTTCATAAGGCCGGGGTCCGCCGCCTGGCGGGCCGATTCGTAGGGCGAGCTGGGCACCATTGTTGCACAGCCGCGCTGGGCGAAGTAGTGCACGTTTTGCGCGTCGTCGTCAAGCAGTAGGATAGAGTGCATAGCAATGGGGTCGCTGTCGTCGATGCCTTCGCGCGCTAGAATGCGTGTTAAATGATACTGCTTGCCGTCGAGTGAGTAACGGGCGATGATATTGCCGTGTATTTCGCCCGCGTTATCCTGTTCAAAGTGAAAATGCGTCTGATCGACTCCGAAGGCGACGTCCATATAACGCTTAACCAGGGCATGACCGACTGTTGCCCCGTCGAAGTCGCGGCCGAAGCGGTCGTCGCCATAGGTCGCGATGTAGACGCTGATGTTTTTCCGTGCCAAACCATCGATCAATTCGACGAAACCGTCCTTCAGGTTACTGTGGATATACTCTTCGCTGATCTCTTCGGGTGTGACGGCGCAGCCTCCGGTATGGATATGGGTGATCGTCTGGTCGAAGTCGAAGACATAAATACGGGGGGGTGCGTCGATTGACATATAGGGCTCGGTTAAAGGGCGGTGCGCGACATGGGGATTAACGTGGGGTCCGAACTGGCGTCATGGGCAAGTTGCTGTGGGTAACCTGATCAGAGACCGAGGTTCTCTAGCGCGGGGTGCTTGAGCTGTTCTTTGAGTTCTTGCCAGTCTTTGTGGGCGCCGGGCTCTTTGAGGTCGGGCAAAAAACCGAAGTTGAGGTAGAGGGCGATGGCGGGTAGGCGCTTGGTCTGGGTACCCAACAAGGCGCGGTCGTGCCAATGTGCGAGTGCGGTCAACGCGAAGGACAATCCTGCCTTTCCGAGTCCCAAACCCTGGTACTCGGGGCGATTGGCGACCCAGTGAATGAGGCCGTAGTCTAAGCCGCGGTAGTCGTGGCGATACCAGGCGCTAATGGTACCGACGGCGTAGTCTTTGTCGTTAAGGATAAAGAAGCAACGCTCGGCGGCGCTCTGTAGATCAAGGCCGAATTCCTGTACGAAGAGGTCGGTTGAAAGATCGAGCCATTCTTCGGCGGCTAGCACGATCTCGGTCCACAGGGGGCCTTCATCGGCACGAATCGGGCGGATAGTGTAGTTTTCTGGCAGGGGTACTTGCGGGATATCGCGCAGGTGGGGGCGGATCATGTGGATTGAGTTGCCGGCTGAGGTGGCGCGTGGGTCTTGGGACATGGATTTTTTATTGGATGATGGTTGCTGTTCTGTGAGTGCGTATCGCGTTGTGGGGTTGTCTGCGGCAGATTGGTATTTGCCGTTTAAATAAGAAGATCTATAACCTCATGAGAAAATTTGGCTTCTTAGGGATAGTGGGCAATAGATTGGCTGATGTCAATGGAAGATAGAGGCAGGCAACTACAGGCCCGCGACAGTCCTCGGCGGGTTTTTTTAGCATTTTGCGCGATGTGCTGGATAGCCTGGGCGGCGGTGGGGGCGTTGACCGTGGGAGCGCTGTATATGGTGAATCAAGGGCACGAATTGGGGACGCGGGCCGAAGTACTGAGCGTCTTTTGGTGGACGACGTATTTTTGTCTCGGGTTGCCCGCCGCGGTGCGCATTTTTATATGGGTCGTCGAAGGATACGATCAGGGGCGCAAGAAGGAATAGGCCTCCTTGAGGATTACTCGGCCGTCGGTTGCGACGAGTTGGCCGTGCCCGAACACAATGCGGTCGAAGCCGAGGAGAGGACCTTGTCGACCGAGTGGCGTATGGCCTGTTTGTCCTTGATGAAGAGCGTATAGAGACGCGAGACGCCGAAGTGGTCGTAACAGCCGGTCATCTTGAATACGAGACCGGTGGCGAGGTTGACATTGCGGTCTTCGCGGTCGGAGGACATAAGCAGGCGGCGGCGGCCGTCGTACCAACCGGGATTGGTAAAATAAAAATGATGGCTGTGATCGCGATATGCGGTTAGGCGGCGCACCGTGACCCCGCTCAAGGGCTCGGTAAATGCGCTGCTTGCGGCAGGCTAGTGGCGACCGGCAGTCATGCATTTCCCCCCTCTATTAAGGTGAGCAACTCGCTGTGGCTGCGGACGCGAAAATCGGCTTCGGCAGTCCACTGATCCTTGTCTTCGACATCGTAATAAATGGTAGCGGTGTCGGCGCGGCGGCCGGCTTCCAGGTCATAGCGAAAATCGCCGACCATCACCGCGGTATCCGGCTTGGCATTCCAGGCGGAGAGCAGTTTGTCGATGCCCTCGGGATCGGGTTTGGGGGCGGCTTCGTCGCGGCCGAGCACGTGCTCGGGTTCGAAGTGTTTAGCCAGGTCGCAGACCGCTAGGGTTTCTAAGGCGTTGGCGCGGCTGTTGCGGGTGAGGATGCCCAATTGTGCGCCACGTCCGGCGAGTGCCGTGAGCATCTCGTGTACGCCGGGTAGCGGGGTAGCGCGTCGGGCGAAATCGCGTTCGAGTTCGCCGAGACGACGGTGCAGCAAAGCAGCTTCGGCGTCGGGACGGGTGTCGATTTCTTCGAGGATAGGTTTGCCCGGTGGTATGCCTAGCTCTTGTCGCAACGCGTCAAAATCTATGGCGCTGTCGGCTAGGGTGTTATCGAGGTCGAATATCCAATGGCTGTAGTTCATTTAATTTCTCTTGAGCGGGTGGGCGGGTTCGGCTATTGTGAAAATCGAATATCATTCTCATCGGGATCTATGGCAATATGTTGGATACAGGGCTCGTGCTTGTCCGGTGGGCTGTGTTTTATCAGGCCAGTTCGACAAAGCCGTCTTCGCCAAAGCGAAAATCGATCCGCCGCTTTTCCTGCACCGAAATATCCGCCGCGAAACACATTGCTGCGCTTAAGTAGCCGGCATAGGCGTTCTGTCGTGGGCGATAACCGGGCTCGTTCATCATCGTAATAAGCTCATAGGCGTGTAGCTGGTCGCCGCCACCATGGCCGGTGCCGTCTCCCGAACAGTCGAAGACCTCTTCCTTGCCCGGCCCGTTGCGGTAAAGGTGTACCTTGGCATCGTGTAGGTTTCCCCAGATCCGCCCTTGCGTGCCGACGGCGTGGAAGTTGCGGCCGGCGCGCGGGCCCATCGCGTGGAAGTTTAGCACGAAGCTGGCGAGGGCACCGCTCTCGTATTCGATATTGAGCGTCTGCACATCGAGCACGTCCTTGTCGATATTGTAGATGCAGCGGTCGTCCTCGCGGATAAATTGGTGCAAGGCTTCTTCGCCCTCGTCTTCGTGCTCAGAGCGGGTGGGGTTGTAGTATGGGCAGGCGGTTTGCAAGTGGCAATCGCCGCAGTGCTCGGGCAACTCGGGGTCGGTGACGAAGATCTGGCGGTTGCCGTAGGAGGTGAGCGATATGGGGCGGCAGTCCATTATCCAGTTTAAAAGGTCCAAATCGTGGCTCGATTTTTCGAGCATCGAGCCGCCGCTTTTGTCGCGGTAACGGCGCCAGGGGCTGCGGTTCATGACCGAGCTGACGCCGACGCCCGGCAATTCGTCGGCCTGGATTGAGACGATGCGGCCGATAAGACCTCGGGTGATGAGTTCCTGGATCTTGGTGTAGAAGGGCGCCGAGCGCAGTACGAAGCCGATCAGAGTGCGCCCATCGTTGCTTCGCTCAGCATCGATGATGCTCTCGCAGGCGATCTTGGTGGGAGCGAGGGGTTTTTCCAGGGCGATGGGCAGGCCGCGTTCGAGACAGCCGATGGCGTGTTCGGCGTGCAGGTGGTTGGGCGAGCAGATGACGGCGCCGTCGAGCTCGGTCTGTTCGCGCAACATATCGCGCCAGTCGTCGTATTCGGCGTAGTCGTCGGTAAGGCCGGCACGCTTGGCCATGGTGTGGCGGTGGGATGCGTTGGGGTCGGCGAGGGCGGTGATGGTTATGTCGTCGCGTTTTTGGTAGGCGGCGGCGTAGCTTAGGCTGCGACCGCCGGTGCCGATTAGGGCTATTTTGTATGGCATAGTGGTTTGTCTGTTAGGTGAGTGGGTGGTCGGTCTCGGGGGTGCCACGAAGAATATTTTTATAAGCCCAGGGCCGTTGTTCCTCGATCCGACCGCAGCTTAGCCGTCAATACGAACCCCGTATAAAAACAATTATGCCGCCCCCAATACATCTCTAGCGGCCCGCGTCGTTTCGCGCACTTGATCAATCGTACCCATACCAAACATCGACGCCTGTACGCCGACCTCGTCGAAAACATATTCGAAGGCCTGGTGACCGAGGAAGCGGCCGCCGGCCATCGGTTTGATGGCGATGACCGGTTTTGTGGCATTTTTTATGGCGTCGATGGCCAGGTCGCGGGTCGGAAACATGAAGGTGCCCGGGGCATTGACGGTGGTCAGGTAGCCGTCGACGGGGATGTTTTCTGCTTCTAGGAGCGGGATGGTGATGCCGGCGTGGTGCACGCTGGTGATGACGGTGTCGAAGCGTTGGCGCAGAAAGGCCAGGTATTCGCGGATCAGGTCGAAGCGGCCGGTCATCGCCAGCAAGTCGACTTCGGCGCCGGGGTCGGCGATGAGGATGTCGCAGCCGGCGAAAAAACCGAGGTACTGTTCGAGGATGCCGTAGTCGATTTCGAAGCGGGCGGCGTCGGCTTCGCTGTAGGGCGGCACGGTGGCGGGGGTGACGATGCCGTCGAAAGTGTCGCCGAGATTATAGCGGATGATCTTGTCGCTGTGGAAGTGTTGGCGAAAATCATCGCCGGCCACCTCTTCGTTGCGGCCGTAGAAGGTAGAGTGGGCGCGCTGGGAGTAGGAGACCATTTCGCCGTCGAGCGTTATCGGGATCAAGATATAGGCGACCATGCCGATTTGCGTGTCGGTCTGTTGTTCGGCTTCCCAGATCGCCTGTAGGTGCAGCCGGTCGAGTTTGGGCAGCATATGGTCGACTTGCACGGCGGTGATGCCGCCTTCCTCGACCGCACAGCGCAATACGTCGGCGACGGGCTCGACACGGCTGAAGGCGCGGAGGTTGTCGGTGTCACGCTCTTTGTTTTGGTAGGAGCAGCCGTCGTAGGGATGGATGCCCATGATCAGGCGGGGGATCTCGGCCTGGCCGATTTGGGTCGTGGGCACGGTGCAGCCTTCGAGATAGCTTTTCATTGGCTAGGTCCTATTTGAAAGTATGGTACTGGATACGACCGAAGGCGTGCATGCCCTCTTAGGGTTTCTGGTCGCCCTGAGTTTCGAGGTAGACCGCATAGAGCGATTGGCTGCCGGTGATAAAGAGGCGGTTTTTCATCACGCCGCCGAAACAGAGATTGGAAACAGTCTCGGGCAGGTGGATCTTGCCGATCAAGTCGCCGTCGGGGGCAAAACAATGTACCCCGTCGTAACCGTCGCCGACCCAACCGGCGCTTGACCAGAGGTTGCCGTGGATATCGCAGCGGATGCCGTCGGAAGCGCCCTTGGGGCCCATCTCAGCAAAGACGCGGCCGTTTTGCAAGACTGTTCCGTCGACGTCAAAGAGCATGATATTGCGCGGAGTGCCGGTATCGGAAACGTAGAGCATGCTCTCGTCGGGAGAAAAGCACAGGCCATTGGGCCGTTCCAGCGCCTCGACGACTACCGTGGCCTCGCCGCTTTCTGGATCGAGGCGGTAGACGCGGGTGGGCAATTCGAATTCGGATTTTTGGCCCTCGTAGTTGAGCAGAATGCCGTAGCCCGGGTCGGTAAACCAGATGCTATTATCGGAGTGTACGACGACGTCGTTGGGCGCGTTGAGGCGTTTGCCGTCGAACTGATCGAGTAGAACGGTGATGGTGCCGTCGTGCTCGGTGCGTGTGACGCGGCGGGTAAAGTGTTCGCAGGAGACGAGGCGGCCCTGCCGGTCGCGGGTGTGGCCGTTGCTATTGTTGGAGGGTTGGCGGAAGACGGAGGTCTGGCCGGTGGTCTCGTCCCAGCGCATGATGCGGTTGTTCGGGATATCGCTGAAGAGCAGGTAGCGGCCGTCGCCGAAATAGACGGGGCCTTCGGTCCACCGGGCGCCGGTCCACAGGCGCTCGACGGCGGAGTTGCCGATTTTAAAAGGGCCGAAGCGCTCTTCGTCGATGACTTCAATGGCGGGGTCGGGGTAGCGGACTATGGTGCCGTCCCAGGGGCGGTCGGTGGACATCTTTATTCTCCTGGAGTTGGAGGATGCTGCGCGGTGGATGTGTTGGGTCGACGGTCCACCTGGGGGTATGCCCCATCGCTCATTCTCGCTTCTCATTCTGCGAAGCTCCGAGGGCACTCTCCCTACGCCGCTTCCTGCGGCTCCTAGGGTGACTGCAAATCCGCTCTCGGGGCATACCCCCAGGCGGACCTCGGACGTTCTGAAAATACCGGTATTGCGAACGGGAGAACTTCTCTAATAATGGGGGTTGGCGCAATTTGCTAACGTTGGCCGCTTGCCGAGATCGTTGCGTAATAGATGGCACTGGTGCGGGGATCGTCGGCAAATTGACAGTAGGCGTCCCGCGACTCTTCGACGATCTTGCGTCCTATTCCATCTTCGTTGGACATCGCATCAATCGTGCTCTTGTACTCGGCGAAGAGCATTTCGGCCATCAACATCGAGCGGATGACCTTTTTGAAATAGCGACCTATTAGTTTTCCCGGCACTCCTTTTTCCTGGCGTATCGGCGTTGGCGGTATTTAATAAACGCCGACGGTGTTTGGACGGTGCTGTTTTCCGCAGAGCAGTTGTTGTACTATCTCGGAGGGTTTTTCCAACTGCTCCAGTTGCGCGCGCATGTCTTCTTGCGGTATAAACCACGGCATCATATACATGCCCAAAAGACAGGAACGCGATTGGTCGGTTTTGTTGGGGCGGGCGGTGTGCCACCAGGCGCCGTGCGCGAAGACCACGCTGCCGCGGGTGCCGAGAAAAATCTCGCCCTCGTCGCGCCATTCGTTTTTTGGCTCGTCGGGGGCGTGTCCCTTTTTGTGCGAGTTGGGGATCGCGGCGGTGGCGCCATTTTCTTCGGTGTAGTCGTCGAGCATCCACAGGGTCTGGCCGGCGAGGTTGCCGGCGGGCCATGGCGGTTTGAGCGACCAATAGGGGTAGTCGGAATGCCAGGCAATATGGTCATGGCCGGGGTAGACGGTGTTGGCCGACCACGAGGAGCACATAATATCCTCGCCCAACATCCGTTGCCAGACGGCGAGCACGAAGGGATGGCACATCAACTCGAGGAAGATGGGGTGTTTGACCGCGATTTGGCCGACGCGTTGGGTGCGGGCCTCCCGGGCCTGCTCGGTGATTTCGGCGTCGAGCAGACCGTGCAGAACTTCGCGGGCTTCGTCGGCTTTTTCCGGGCAGATGACATCGTGCACTACGCAGAAACCACGTTCATCCACTTCGTTGATGATGCTGTCGATGTTGGGGGTAGCTGTGGTTGTCATGAGAGTGCTTCCTCGGGACTTTGATTTAAAAGTTGATGATAGGAAATTTTAGGTGTACTCACTAGCAACGACCCCCTGTGGAATGTAATATCCCAATTATCATATGGCTTTTATTTTCTATGAAATAAAGAGCGTAAAATGAGCTTACCGCAAGAGGAACGCGACAAATTCGCGAGCGATGTTTATATGGGCAGGACAATAAAATCGATCTTACTCTATCGAAGAATTAATAAAGGGGCATATAGGTGATAAGTGCCGTCCGGTCCGATGAGGCGCACGGCCGTCTTGTGGGGGGTGCTTTTGCCCGACAAGGATCAGGCGGCGGTACTGGTACCGCATACGGATCTCTTCGGCTTTACGGGTGCGCATTAGGCCTGCTGTTCGGAGATAGGCGTCCAACCGCGGCCGGGTGAGCGGGCGGGATGGCGTTCGTAACGCATGCGAATCTCTTGGAAATCCTCGATATCGGTGACTTCGCGTTCGGGGTGTCGCGGGTCTTGGATGACGAAGTCCCCTTCGCCGGGATAACAGGCCATCGTGACAGGGTCGCGTTCGGGGTCGAAATCTTTGGGGTGTTCGTCGATGTTGTTGGGCGCGTCGGCGTGCTCGTAGCGCAGGTCGATACTCCAACGGACGATATCTGTGGTGTTTTCGAAGGAGGCGTGTGGGGTCAGGTTGCTCATGAAAAGCACTGAACCGGCGGGCATCTCGACGACAATGGGTTCGGGTTTGGGCAAGTCTTCCTCGGCGATTTCTAGATAGCCGCCTTGGCCGCCGGTGTAGTGGCGCACGATGCCGTTTTGATGCGAATTGGGCAATACATATAGGCAGCCATTGTCGATGGTGGCGTCGACAAGCGGGATCCAGCAGGTGACGATCAGGTTGCTGTCGCAGTGCGGCAGAAAATAGCCGGAGTCCTGGTGCCAGGGGACGGCGCCGCGGGTGTAACCGGGGGCTTTGGGGCGGATGCGATAGACGGAGGAGCCAATGATTTCGGAGCCGACTAGGCTTTCGATGCAGGACACCAGCGGCGAGTGGCGCAAAAAATCGAGCATGGCTTGTTCTTTGAAACCGCCGCCGCCGTGGCCCATGATCGCGCTGTTGATGCGTTCACCGGCTTCGGTATTGGCCTTGAAGAGGGCGCCGAGACGGGTTTCGAAGGGTTCGTCAGCGAAGATTTCTTCGCCGAGCAGGCCTTCTTCCTGCAGGGTGGCGCAGGTTCGGTCGATGAGAGCGGTTAGCGCGACTTTTAGGGGTTGTAGTTCGGCATGGGTGTAGATGTCTTCTTTGACGAGGTAGCCGAGGTCGTTGAATTGTCGTTGTTCGGTCGGGGTCAGGCTCATAAAGTGTTCTCCCATCGCGCCATCGCACCCAGGTTATAAACCTGGTCGCGGCCTTGGCGCAATATTGATTGTAAAGCTTCCTGGCTGCGCAGGCCGCTCTGGCAATAGAGGACGATGGTTTTGCCGCGCAGCTCGTCGACGCGTTGCGGTCGACATGGGTCATTCTTTCGTTTGTAGGCACTGCGAATGCCGCACAGTCTCGATTTGGTCTGTGGGTAAATATAGCCAGGATTCCCGTGGGTGAAAACCTTTACATTCGCGCATGCCCCACCGTCACCAACGCCTCCGCCACCTGGCCAAAGGGGCGGTCGTCGACGACGAGGTCCAGGCCGACGGGGTGGCGTCGGCAATGCGTGCCGGGTGGGATATTCATCGCAATACTGATGTCTTTTTGTTCGCGTGGTCCCAAGTCGACTTGCACGATTTCGCTTTCCCAGCCGTCGGGGCCGATTAGTTCGATCGTCGCCTGTTGCGCGGTGGGGAAGGGGTTGAGGATCCAGCCGGTGAATTGTGCAGTACCTCCGTCGGGCAAGAGCAATTGATAGGGCTTGAGCTTGCCGCCTTGCGACTCGGCACCAAAGTGCACCTCGTCGTCACCTAAGGCCATCAGTGATAGATGCACCTCGTCGAAAGCTTTCGCGCCGCGTTCGATGGTCTCGTACCACTCGGCGCTAGTCTGGTAGGGCGCGGTGTGGCCGGTGAGGATCCAGTCAGGTTGGAAGGCGCGCAAATCGGCGAGGGTCTGTTTATAACAGCCGATGTCGAGGCCGTTTTTGTAGACGTGGTTGGTGAAGGGTTGCGCGCCTGGGCCGAAGGCCATGCCGTCGGGGGAGCTGAAAAAGATCTGGTCGCCGGTATGGGCGACGCGCACGCCGTCAATTTCCATGCAGATCAAGGTGGCGAAGCGGGTGTGGCCCGACATCGGGTAGAGGGTGATCGCGATGTCTTCCCAATAGACGGTTTCGCCATTGGGAATATGGCGGGCGACGGGGATCGGCTCGTGCCAGAGACAAGGTCGGTCGTAGTGGATGGGGTTTTCCAGGAGATCCGAGAATTGACTGCCGGCCCAGACTTCGGTGCCGAAGTGGCGCTGTAAAAGCGGGATGCCGTTGACGTGGTCGTCGTGGAAATGCGAGACGAGGCAAGTGTCGATGCGTTCGGCGCCGACGTGTTTTTTCAGGCCGCGCAAACCGTGTAGGGCCGAGCGGCGGTTAGAGCGGTGACTCTTGCCGGGCATCATATGGCCGATGGTATAATAGCCGTAGTCGATCGTCAGCACTTTGCCGCTCTTGCTGACGATAAAGTGGGTGCTGGCGTTGGCATAGCGCGAGCGGTAGAGCCGGGGCAGAATCTGGTCTATATCGTCTTCTTCGGGCGTGGTGAGTTGGTTTTCGAAGCCAGGATGTATTTCGCCGATGCGTTTGATATTGTCCCTGAGCGCGGTAATTGATCCGGCCGGGTCGTCGCTGGCTTCGCCCAGGCTGGGCAGCAGCATGTCGGGTTGGGCTTCGAGCAAACGCGCGGCGGCGTGCCAGACATTTACCGCGCCCGATAGATCATTATAGTTGTACTGGAAGGGGGCCATGCGGCCGGTGCGGCCGTGGCCGCTGACGGTCTCCCCGACAAAGGCTAGCCGTTGGCCGTCGAGCGTGACAACATAGCTATTGGCACCATTGGTTGCGCCCGGGGTGGGCACGACTTCCCAGGTTAAACCGGCGATCGCGCGTTTTTCATAATCCATCATCCAGCCGGAGACGGGTTGCGCGCGCACGGGCGAAAATCGGTCCCAGCGATTGTCGTAGGAGTTCCAGACCTGGCGTTCGCGGAAGTGCTGTTCGGGGTCAATGAGGTATTCCTGGTCCCAGTAGGGCCCGAGGATTTCTGCGCCGGCCGCGTGCAGGCGTAGGGCGCCGTCGCTGTGGTCGCGGAAGTGGTGGGTGAGCAGGACGGTTAATGTGCCGCCATTGGTGACTTCGTCGAGGTGTTCGGCGGCGCGGCCGGTGCCAGCATTTACGAGCACGGTGCCAGAAGGGCCGCGGACGGCGTAGACGTGGCAACTGTCGCGGAAGCGGTAGAGGTTGTCGCGTAGTTTTTCCCAGTGCATTAGTAGACCCTTTCTAACACCTAGTATTAGCTGAAGTCGTGTGTGGTTGGTCCGGTCACGGGCGCGCGGCTGACAGCGCTCGCTTACTCGCGCCGTTTTTTCTTTTACTCTGACGTCGCAGTTTTGCTGCCGATCAGTACCCGGTTCATCGGCGTGATCTCTGCGGGAATGGCATCCCAGCGCACGTGATAACCCGCGTTTTGCAAACGGTAGGTGCGGTCGATATCAAAAGCCAGGCGCGTGCCCAGCGACCGTTGCAGCGCGGCCGGGGCTTCGCAGCCGCGATCGGGATAACAGCAGGGCATCAGCGCAACGTGGCCGCCGGTCGCAAGCGCGGTGTCGATGCAGCGATCGGTGAGGGTACCGCAAGCGTGGATGCCGATGACGGAGGTCTGCGCTTCGAGATGCTCACCGACGTCTTTCATGCGCGTGGTCTGATAGCGAACCTTGTCGGCGACCCACGGCCCGACGCGGATGGCGGCGTCCAGCGCTTTGGCGTGGCTCGGGGGTTGCGTCCGATCGATGAGCAGTACGCGTTCGACGGAGCGTTCGAAGAGGGCGAAGAGGATGCCAGTCAGCCCGTGGCCGCAGCACAGGTCGGCCATTTGCGGCGCGCGCACATGTTTGCGCACGCGCACGAAGAATTCGAAGGACTCGAGTATTTCTTTGGTCGGCAGCGCATGTTGTTTTGCCAATTCGTGCACGAAACGGTCGGGCAAGCTGTCTGAGTTGAAGTGGCGCTCGGCGATATGTGGTTTGATTGAGGAGCGCGAAGAGGCCAGCGCGCCGATCGGCGCTTGGTTGAACTTGCGGAAACCTTTGTACTTGGGGATATCGCTCGAGATATTCACGGCGTGGCTCGACCCATTATTTGCTTTGTTTCGCAGGTTGTGCAAAATGCTCATCCGCCGCGTGCAAGGCCCGCAGACCTTGTTGCATGCGCAGCAATTCGCGCTGGCGGGGATTGAGTTGCTCGAACCATTCGTCGGGGAAATTGTCGTGCGGGTCGAGTTGGAACATCAGCATCGACTTTCGGTAGTGCGCGAAGATGGCGTAGCGGTTGTCCGCCGTATCGTTCGCGCCGCCCGCGTGCCAGCACTGGCCGTTGAAGATCAACACGCTGCCGGCTTTGCATGTCGGTTGAAAGACGTGTTGAACGTCAAAGCCTTCGGGCGGCCCGTCGTGACCGCTTTTGTGCGAGCCGGGCACGATGCGCGTGCCGCCGATCTTGGGATTAAAATCGACCAGCGGCCAGACCGTGTTCATCATCACCGGCGAGAGCGGGTTGAGCATGTGTCCGGGGATATCGCTGTGGAAGTTCTGCAAACCGTCGCCTGGCCGTACGATGCGCGCGCTGAGGCTGCCGAGGATCAGCGATTGCGCCAAGAAATGTTCGAGCAGCGGCAATATGACCGGATGGTCGATGACCTGGAAAAAAGCTGGATCCAGCGTTGGCAGATTGCGCACGAGCATAGAGGCGCCGCCGCGATTCTCGAAGCCGTCTTCGCCCTTGCGTTCAGCGCTCTGGATCAGTGCATTTTTGAGCGTGCCGATCTGTTCTGGTGTTAGCACGTCGGGGACAAGCGTAAAACCGTAGACATCTATTTCGTTTATGGCCTGATCTAAGGGGGTCATAGTATTTCTGTGTCCTAGTTGTATTTGATATTACCGGGAAAACCAATCTAAACAGTACCGTAGAGATTGATCACAGCTTTATCTAATGGTTTCTCTGTCCGGTCCCGCGAATGCGAGATGGCTGGCACCGATGTGTCAGCGACTGCAGGGTAATATTGTAAACCATTGATAATAATGTAATTATAGAAGGTAATGATATTTTATATTGCGAATTTATTCCTTATGTCCTTCAATTTCTATTTATAGTAGAGCTGACTAAAACCGGCCTCTCGCGTGTCGCTGCACTTAGGGCGTTGGCGCGTCCTCGCGCAGCAAGCCTTCCGTCTTCAGCTCTGCCCACATATCCGCCGGAATCTCGTGTTGGAACCACTTGGCGTTCGTCTGGATATGGCTCGGCTCCATCGCGCCGGGGATGATCGCCGAAACCAGCGGATGCCCGAGCGGAAACTGCATCGCTGCCGCGGGTAGGGGCACGTCGTGGCGCTGGCAGACTTCCTGGATGCGGCGGGTTTTGTCGAGGATTTCGGGCGAGGCTGTATTGTAGGCGTAGCGGGCGCCTTCGGTCGGGCCGGAGACCAGGATGCCCGAGGCGAAGACCGCGCCGATGACGATGCGCACGCCGTGCTCTTCGCAGAGCGGGAACTCCTCTTCGAGGACCTCTTGGTCCAATAGCGTATAGGGCATGGCGACAATGCTGAGGTCGAGATCGACCGCGTCGATCAGCCGTGGCAGCGCGCCCATGCGGTTGAGGCCGGTGCCGACGGCTTTGATCAGCCCCTGCGAGCGCAGCTCGTCGAGCGCGCGCCAACCGCTGGTGATCAGTTGGTTGAGGTGTGCGGAGAAGCGCTGTTCGCTGTCGTGGAAGAAGCTGTCGAGATCGTGGATCAGCAAGACGTCGATCGAGCTGAGGCCTAGTCGTTGCAAGCTGTCTTCCCACGAGCGCATAATGCCGTCGTAGCTATAATCGAAGCGATAGTCGAAGGGCAGGCCGCCTATCCAGCCGCCTTTGTCGAAGGAGTCGAGGTCGCGGGTGGCGGTCAGCACCCGGCCGACCTTGCTTGATAGGATGAAGTCTTTGCGCTCCTGCTGGCGCAAAAAGTGGCCGAGGCGGTGTTCGCTCTTGCCGTAGCCGTAGAAGGGCGCGGTGTCGTAGTAGCGGATGCCGGCGTCCCAGGCGGCTTGCAGGGTTTCTTGCGCCTCGGTTTCGCTGACGGGGTCGAAGAGTTCGCCTAGGGGCGCGCCGCCGAAGCCCAAGGTGCTGAGTTCGACGCCGGTGCGCAGGGATCGTTTTGGGATGCTCGACATGGGGATTGGCCTTTCGTTTGTAAGTTGCTTTGGCAGGTGTTTTTTGCTTATACCTTAGAGGCTGTACGCGATCATGAGATATAGTATTGTTAGATGGGAGGAGTTGCAAGTGGGGTGGGGCGGGCACGGTTCTACTGAAAATCACAGCACGGCCCCCTTGTGCCTACAGTAGGGCGGGTTGGTAACCCAGACGTACACGGGCAGATGACGCTCGCAGAAATATCGCGCGGGGGTGAATTTCCTCCGTGTCATGCCCGAGCCTCATATTCTGGTGTGGGAGGCAATGGAGTATCCTCTGTCGTGTGGAGTGGATCTCCTTGTTGGAGGCGAGAGATGGGTGAATCTTCTCATGCCGAACCCGCTTTTGTCGGGGGTCTCCGTCGTGGAGTAGGCCTCATTATTGGAGGGAATTAATGCGTGAGATTGGCGTTGCGGTGGTGGGCACGGGATATATTGGCCGGGAGCATATAAAGGTGGTCGCGGCGCATTCCCAGGCGCGGCTGGCGGTTATTTGTGCGACGCCGCGCAGTGAGGAATCGGCGGTGGAATTGCAGGAAGTGTATGGTGCTGGGCGGGTGAGTGTGGATTTGATGGATGTGGTGGCGGATGAAGCAGTGGATGTCGTTTATTTATGCACACCTAACTCCAAGCATGTGCAGCAGGCGGTCCAGGCACTGGAGGGGGGCAAGCATGTCTTTGTTGAAAAACCGTTGGCGGTGACGTTGGCAGATTGTGCACGGATTGTGGCCGCGGCGCGCGTTTCGGGCAGGCAGGTGATGGTTGGGCACGGGGCGCGCTTTAGCAAGATCTTTGTCGCGTTGCACAAACTGGTGCAGGACGGTACGCTGGGAGAGGCTTGTTTTGTCGAGGGGGATTATGTGCACGACTTGGGACCTTTTCTCGATTTACCGGGGCACGATTGGTGGCTGGACGCGGAGCAGGAAGGGCAATTGCCGATTATCGGTGGGGCCTGCCACCCCTTGGATTTGATGCGCTGGATCGCCGGGGAGATCGTCGAGGTGAGCGCCTTTGGCGCCAATCGCAATCTCCCGGCGGCGCCCTGGTACGATACGGTGATCGCCAGTTTGAAGTTTGCGTCCGGCGCGCTAGGTAAGTGCCTAGTCTCGTGCGGGGCGAAGATACCGTATGCGATGAACTTCGGTTATTACGGGACCAAGGGCTCGGTGCTCAACGACCGGCTTTTTATCGACGGCATTCCCCACGCTGATGGTTTTATGCAGTTGCCGGTGGAGATCCGCACCGAAGATCATACTTGCGCCGAACAGCTCGAGCATTTTCTGGCCTGTATTCAAACGGGGGATAAGCCGTTGATTGACGCGCTGGACGGGGCGCGTTCGGTGGCGGTGTGTTGTGCAGTGGCCGAGTCGATTGAGGCCGGGCGACCCGTCGCCGTGCAGCTCGATTTCTGATGTGGTCTTTCGTCGATGAGCCGGCTGCGCCGCAGGAATTTCTTGTACAAGTTTTACCGAGGGTGCAAGAGATGTATCTGGGGCAATACAATCGGGCTTATGCTGCATTAGAGCAGGGCGCTTTTATGCGTGAGGCGGGCGCCTGGGCGATGGCCGATGGCAAGCCGGTCGGGATGGCGTTAGTGTCCGGTGGGGAGTCGCCGGAATTGTTTGTTGCGGTCAGCGAAGCGTGGCGGGGTCGCGGGGTTGGTGCGGGGCTGGTGGAAGAGGTCTGTGCGGAGTTGCGGCAGCAAGGGGTGCAAAGGCTGGCAGTCTCCGATGTTAGCAGCGCGAATGCGGCGGCGGTACAGCTTTTGCAGGCCACGGGTTTTGTCGGGCTGTCGATGGGGTCTTTGCGGATGCGGCGATCGCTCGACGCCCCTGTGCCGGCTTGCGATATAGCGCCGGGCTATGCGTTGCGGACGTTGGCCAAGGGCGAAGAAGCGGCGTATGTGCATTTGAAGAACACCTGCTTTCCCGAGAGTAGCCCGTGGACCGAAGAGGATTTTCCTCGGGAATTTCCGCCGATGTCTTTTAATGCTTATGAGCGGATCGTCATCGCTGAACGCGAAGAACAACTAGTGGGTACGGCCAGCGCTTGGGAAATTGACTATGGCGGAGGCCCGCTGGGGTTGCTGCATTGGGTCGGGGTCGATCCGGCGCACCGCGGCCAAGGGCTTGGCGCGGCGCTCAACGTGCGGGCATTGCAGAAGCTGAAGGCATGTGGCTATGCGGAGGTCTGGCTCAACACCTCGCGCGAGCGAATGGCGGCGGTGCGGCTCTACGAGCGTCTGGGTTTTGTGCCGTATCAAGAACTTTACACCTATACACTGACACTTTGAGGAGGGGCGCATGAGCGATCCCGTAGAGATTTTGCTCGTCGGCTGCGGCCGCATGGGCACCGGGCATTTACAGGCCATACGTGCATTGCCGGGATTGGGCGAGGTGGTCGCCGGGGTCGATCCCTCGGAGGCTGCGCGCGAGCATGTGCAGCGCGAATTTGGCGTTGAGCGAACCTATGCCGATCTTGACGAGGCGTTGGCGGCAGAAGAGGCTCCGGCGGTTTTCGTCTGCTCGCCAAACAACCTGCATGCGACCTATGCGCTCAAGGCGCTGGCGGCCGGTCGCCATGTCTTCGTGGAGAAACCGCTGGCGTTGAATATGGCCGATGTCGACCGAATGATCGCCGAGGCCGGGCAGCGCGGTCTATTACTGATGGCGGGGCAGAGTCTGCGCTTCTTTACGCATATCCGCTATATCAAAACACTGATCGATGCCGGAGAGATAGGCCGGGTGCGCCATATCGTGCACCGACGGATGAGCCCTGGACGCGGCGGCGACGAGCAGAGCTGGTTTGCCCGGCAGGCGCTGTCGGGCGGGATCCTGCCCGGAATCGGCACGCACTCGCTGGATGCGATTTTGTGGTGGTTGGGTGAACAGGCCGAGTCGGTTTATGCGATGGTGCAGAATATCGATCCGCATCCCGAGGTGGATATCGAAGATGAAGTTTCGTTGGTGGCCACGACGCCGAGCGGTGCGCTGATCAACGTGGCCTTTTCCTTTCATCATTCCCTGGGCTACGAATGGTCGGTCGCGGGGACCGAGGGCACGATCCAGTTGTCGGGAACACAGGGTGTGTTGAAGCTCAATGGCGAAGTAAGTGAGGTGCCCGAAAGAGTGGAGCTGCCGGGCGAGGATTCGATTCAACATGAGTTTCTCTCTGCGATCGCCGAGGGCCGCCCGTTGGCCCAGGCCTCAGCTCGCGATATCCGCGCGACGATGGCGCTGGTGTTCGCGGCGCAGGAATCGGGGCGCACGGGGCAAAAAGTGGAGGTTGCGCATGGTTAAAATCGGGGCGATGAGCATCTGTTTGCAGCCCTTGTTGGCGGGCGAGGTGCCGACGGGTGAACGGTTATTGCGCGCGGCGGCCGAGGTCGGCGTTGATGGCGTGGAGTTTTACGAGACGCATTGGGGCGCTGACCCGCGCGATGTCGACGGCGCGGCGGCGCTGAAGAAATTGGCTGCGGAGTTGGGCGTGGAGATTTTCGCGGTGGGTTCGGGTACGCGTTTGGGCTATGGTGATGCGCGGCGCGAACAGGCTATGGCGACGCTCAAAAACCAGGTTCGTGCGGCGGCGGCGGTGGGGGCCGAGGTCGTTACTTTTCCGGCCATCGACTCGCAGCCGGTGCCGGAGGGCCGTGCGGCCGAGGCCGGTGGTTTGCACTTCGCGCAGGCGGTGGGGCCGCTGATCGAGCAGGTGCAGGAACTAGCCGAGTTTGCTGCGGGGTATAATGTGCGGCTGGCTTTGCTCAACCACTGTTTTTTCGTCGGGGCGAGTTGGCACCAGGAGTGGGTGGTCAAGTTGGCGGATCGGCCCGAGGTCGGGACCTGTTTGGACCCGGGTAATTATCTCTACTATGAGTGCGAGGATCCGGTTAGCGCGACCAGACGCCTCGCCGGGACCGTCTGCAATGTGCGGTTGGGCGATTGGGTGCGGCGCGGCGATCGGGAAGTGATAGAGGCTTTCCGCAGTGAGGGGCAGTTGGCGATTTGGGCGCCGGCGGTCTTTGGCGAGGGGGCAGTGGACCACGGCGCTTGTTTGCAGGTATTGCGTGAAAGCGGCTACGAAGGCTATTTGACGATGAAAAGCGTCGGCGGGGATTTTCACCGCTCGTTAGAGGGTGTGCGGGCACTGGTCGAGGCCGCGAGCATCGTTTGAATCGGCACCGAGAAAGAAGCTTAAATTAGATTCCGTCATGGGCGATTGGCGGCTATAACCGAATGGCGAGGAGAGAAGGTTCAATGGCTGAAGCGAAGACGTGGGTATTGACGGACCAGGCGACGCGAGTCTGGGTGGACAGCATCGAAATCGGGCCAGATGATTTGGGTCTTGCCGACGAAGGCTGGTCGATTCGCAAGACGACCCTGCGCGGCGGTCCGAGCGATGGGGTGGATATTATCGAGGTGGACAATGGCGCGCTGTCTTTTTCGGTCTTGCCGACGAGGGGAATGGGTATATGGAAGGGCGCGTATAAAGGCCTGGACCTGGCCTGGAACTCCCCGGTCAAAGGGCCGGTGCATCCGAGTTTGATTGACTTGCAGGATCGAGGGGGGTTGGGTTGGCTCGCCGGTTTTAACGAAGTCGTCGTCCGTTGCGGGCTCGATTCTATGGGCGCGCCGGGAACGGATGTGGTGCCGAACAATATGGGCGTGCCGAGTGAGGTGGCGCTGACCTTGCACGGCAAGATCGCCAATACGCCGGCCAGTCGGGTCGAGATACAGGTTATACCCGGTGATCCGACGGAATTAGTGGTGATCGGCGAGGTGCACGAGGCCGGGTTGTTTTGTCCGCAGTATCGGCTGCTGGCGCGCGCCTCGACCAAGGTGGGCTCGAATTCATTGCTGATCGAAGACGAAGTGCGCAATGAGAAAGCCATCGACGCCGAGATGGAATTGCTCTATCACTGCAACTTCGGCGCGCCCTTCTTGGAGGAAGGCGCGCGCTTGGAAGTGGCGGCTAGGGAAGTCGCGCCGCGGGATGCGCGGGCGGCAGAAGGTCTGCAGGCCTATGAGACTTATGCCGGTCCGACGGTCGGTTATGTGGAGCAGGCCTATTGGTATGACTTATTGGCCGGAAAAGACGGGAAGACCTTGGCGATGTTGCGCAACGCCGCGGCCGACAAAGGGGTGGTCCTGCGTTTCGACAAGGATGAATTGCCCGCCTTTACGCAATGGAAGAACACGGCTTCTATCGCAGACGGTTATGTCACCGGCCTAGAGCCGGCTACCGACTATCCCAATAGCAAGGCCTTTGAACGTCAGCAGGGACGGTTGATGAAGATCGGTCCAGGTGAGACGCGGCGCGCGACCTTGGCGATCGAAGTTCTCGACGGTGCCGCCTCCGTGGCAGCGACACAAGGAGAGATCGCGAATTTGCAGCAGACGGCAGAGCGGCAGGTGCATTCGGCACCGATCAGTAAATACTCCGATCTGTAGTAGCTATTTGTGCAGCGTACCGTAGGGTAAATACGCCGATAGGCGTCGTGCTTTCGCCGGGGCTATTGTCGGTGCAGGTCTATTTAATAGGCTCTATCTGTCTGTTTTTCGATAACTCAGTCCTTCTCGTCCAGGATTGGCTTGCACGCCCGCACCGCCACCGATCGCGAACCCGGCGAGAGTTTGCGCGTCAGCCGCACTTTTTTACAAGCGCGTTTCAACTATTAGGCCGGCACGGAAAATTTTCACCGGCCGTTTATTTCAGAGATGCTCTAACAGACCATAAGGAAAGGACCAGCAGATGATTATCGACCAGTTGGAAAATGCCAGCCAGTATTACGGCCTTGGCTCGAGGATAGAGGCGGCGTTCCGTTATTTGCAGGAGACGGACTTGCAGAGTGCCGCGGTGGACCGCTATGCCATCGACGGTGACCAGGTCTACGCCATGGTGCAGGAGTACGACTCCAAGCCCAAGGCGGAAGGTTTTTGGGAATCGCACCGCAAGTATCTCGACGTGCAATACGTGGCTTCCGGCGTCGAGCATATGGGCTATGCGCCGACGAGTAACCTGGCGGCGGGGGCCTATCAGGAAGAAAACGACTTTATCAAGCTGGAGGGCGACGGCGAGTTCTTTCTTTTACGCGAGGGTTTTTTCTGCATCTTGGCTCCGCAGGATGCGCACATGCCGGGTATGGCCGTCGATCAGCCGCAGCCGGTGAAGAAGGTCGTGGTTAAGGTTTTGTTATAAGTATGGGGGATGGGAAATAGTGGGGGAGGGGTTCGGTGGAGCCGGAGAAGTGTCAGGTGCTGTAGCAGGCGGCGATACTCTTGGTGGCGCTCATGGTCCGCTGGCCTTTCCCCGAACCCCGATGGGAACTAGGCGAAGGGGATGAATGGGCGACAGCCGGCCCTGCCAACGGCTCGGGTGTTAGCGCCTGCGGCCGTTGAGACGCTTGTAAACCTCGGGATGGCCTATGGGCATCTAGGGCAGTTTATCTGCAACGGGATCGTTTCAAAGAGGCCCTGAGCCTGGCGCTGGACCACCCCAGGGCACAAATAATGCGTCAGGCGCTGGGTTTGCCGTAGATGTCTCTTGCTCGTTGTCGTGTGGACAAAAGCGAGTTGATCTTCCTCCCGCACTGATGTAGATTGCATATAGTGCTCCAGAAGGGAGCCGCCAGTCCGCGGGAAAGGCCGAGCCTACCTTCACTTTGCTAATCTATATAGCAACTTCTTTCTGCCCGAATAGAGCGCGGACCCCGGGCGCATTAGCGAAAGGAGTTGTCCTATGACCAGGACACTACCCCCCAATCCCAGCCTCGAACAGCTCAAGAAGCAGGCCAAAGATCTGCGCAAAAGGCATCAGTCCGCGTCGACTGAAGCTGCTGAGTGGATCCAGGTGTATCTTCCCAGACTTTCTGCAGCTTCTGTAGATGAAATTTTACAGGGCGATTTCTCGTTGCAGGAAGCGCAACACGTCATCGCTTGCGAATACGGCTGCAAACATTGGCAAATGCTGTGCAGTGTGGTCGCGGCCGATCTGAATATGTTGGCGGGTCTGAGCGATGCGCATATACAGGATGTGTTGCGCCAAATAGATCAGCAAGATTGTACCCGTGCTTTCAACGGTGCCGGGTCGATTGTTAGCTGGCGGCTGATGAGCAATATGTCGCAGCGCGTACGGACCATTATTACCGAGGAAATCGAGGTCAATCCCGGCCTGCCCGAAGCAGAGCGAATCGCCGCGCGCCACAAGGTTTTATGCAAGGCCCTAGAGATGGCTGCTGCGGGACAGATCGAATGGGCGGGCGGAGTGGATCTCGCTGTATTTGCAGCGGATGTCGCTTTGTTTGAAAAGGCGATTGAGCGGGTCGATTTCGACCTGTTGGCTGGTCTAGATGATCGCGACACCCAGACGCTGTTGCGCATGGTGGACCAGAAGGACCTGGTCACCGCGCTCAAGGGCGCGGCCGAACCGGTCTGCGATCGTTTCTTGCGCAATATGTCGGCGCGGGTGCGCGGTTTTATCGGGTCGGAGATCGAATTGTCGCAGGCCGAGCCGGATGATAGCAAGTCGGTGCGGCGGCGAATATTGGTGCAGGCTGGAGGTCTTGCGGCTCGGGGGTTATTGCAGTGGCCCAAAGGCAATGCTTCAATGCCGGAGGCGCAAGGAGCGCAAGGGGCGCAATACGAGGTGCCGGAAGATGTGACGGAACTAATCGCTCGGCCGCTGGACCAACTCACGGCCAACGACATGGCTGACTTATGGCTCGGTATCGCCCATCAGGCGCGCAAGCAGGGGATTCTGTCGTTGCAGCCGATTGAGCAGCAGGCGGTTGATCCTTTTTTACGCGAGGCGTTGCAGCTGGTCGTCGACGGCACTGAGCCGGATCTGTTGCGCGATATGCTGCAGACGCGCCTGGTGCGGGCGATTTTGCCGCAGCAGGAGACGCGCTGTCGGATGATCATTGAAGCGATGATGGCGATTCAGGCGGGGGACAATCCGGGTGTAATTCGCCAGAAGGTGGGGGCGTTTTATCTGGCGAGCTCGGATGCGATGCAGGATAATGACCGATCTGTTGAGCCGACGACGGACGAACTCGCGGCGCAGTTGCGGCAGAGGCCTGTGGGCAAAATGAACTTTGACCAGGTCGCTGACTTGATGACGGACCTAGGGCTGTTGGCACGCAATGAGCGCATCGTCGGGTTTAAGGGATTGCCGGCGGCACTAGAGGATAAGCGCGATATGTCTTCTGAAGTGTTGCGGCGCGGCTTGGAAATATTGCTCGCCGGCGCTGAACCGAACGAGGTGATGAACGCGTTGGAATCTATGGTCGTGACGCGACTCGGTGGCTTGGAAAAAGCGCACCGTATGATCATCGAAGGTGTGGCGGGCACGCAAGCGGGCAGGCAGCCGGAGGATATCGTGGAGGCGGTACGGCAGGTCGCTGTTTAAATAACGGTTAGGGATAGAAGTGCTCTGTTGGAGTTGGATACTCCGGTGGGGCGCTGTCTGTTTTGTCTAAATCACCGTCCACACCCCCGCCAAACACAAACCCACCCCCACCATGACCTGCCAGGTCACCTTCTCCTTCAAAAAGACCACCGCCATCGCCATGCCAAAAAGCGGCGAGATCGAACTCAGCGTCACGACCTTGGCGACACCGATCTCGCCGATGGCGTAGATGAAGAGATAGGCGGACAACCCCATGCCGAGCGCGCCGGCGAAGCCGACGACGGCGAAGCTCTTAAGGCTGACGCCGCGCAGCGTCTCCTTGCTGCTGGGCCGGACGCGCGCCAAGTAGACTATCAATGCGATCAGTGGCATGCGCGTGGCATTGGCGTGCACGATATCCATGTTGGCCGTGGCGGGTTTGAGCAAGGTGGCGGATAGGCCCCACAATACGGCCGCGAAGAGCGCGACTAAGATGCCGCGCCGCAGGTGCGCCGAATCCTGTGGGTCATTTTTTTCATTCCTAAGCGAGAGAAAATACACCCCCCCGACGACCAGCAAACTGCCTAGCAGGAGCATGGTCTGCAGGGGATTGCCCAGCAGCAAGGTCTCCCAGGCTATTGTGGTCAGCGGGAAAACGCCGGTCAATGCCATGGTGCGCGAGATGCCGATCTCCTTGATCGATATCATGTAGAGCGTATCGCCGACGGCGATGCCGATGGTGAAGGAGGCAACGAGTAAGGCCCAGTCCCGCCAGGGGACCAGCACCAAATCGGAAATGGGGGCCGGGTGAAAAGGGACGATGCACCAAAAGAGCGCGCCGGCGACACCACAGCGGATGACGTTCATCGCCGCCGGGGTGACCTGGTGCGATTGGCTGCGCAGGATCATGCCGCTGAACGCCCACAAAAAGGCGCAGCATAACGACGCCAGTTCGGGCGGAGAGAAACTGTACAATAAATCTACCGGCCGCTAAAAGCGGCCGTGGTGCGATTCGGCCGGGGCTTGGTACTCCACGTTGAGATGTGGCGTTTCGAGTAGCTTGTGATCTTCGACCTTGGAGGTCAGGCAGCTTTCGAGCGCGCCGCTGACGATAAGCGTGCGCTCGGCGGGGAAGGGCGCTTTGCCGGTCTCGATCATTTCCCAGATCTTGGCCACCAGACAGGCCGAGTAAGTGACATTGGGCACCGGCGTGAGAAAGAATTGCGTCGAGACTGGGTCGGGTTCGCCTTCGAGTTTGCAGGCGAAGGTGAAGTCGCGGATCGCGCCGTTGAGCATTAAGAGGGTCGTCTTGAGACCGTCGTTGTGCTCGATAAAATAGGCGGCCGGTTTTTCGACTAGGCCGGGCAACTCGCCATTGCCCAACAGATCCTGGGTGCGGCCGTCTTCGTCGGTTTTGCCACAGGGGGAGTCGCTGCGCGAGAGCGCGGATTCGAGCAATTCTAATGAGTAGCGACCCTCTTCGCCGGCTTTCCATACCGCATCGCCTTCAATCATTTGTACCGACTTGACGCCGGTCTCGCCGCCGGCGCGGCGTTCGATCATGCACTGCATGGCCTCAAGCGCGTGATAGTCCATCGGGTCGGAGCCGCCGCAGCCGACCATCAACGCTTCTTCGATCTTACTGCCCAAGGGCAATTCGACATCGGGCAGGCGGTAGGTGACCGGCAATGAGCTGCCGGCCAGGATCGGAAAGCCGAGTCGGTGGCCATCGTCGACCATTTCTTTGGCTTTGTCGAAGCTATAAGAGAGGTGTTTGTCGTTGTAGACGGGCACGGTGCGGCCGTCGGCTTCGAAGACCTCGACGCACTCTTTGAAAAATTCGTAGCGCGGATAGAGCTTCTGGCCCTTTTCGTTGTCGGGGTATTCGCCGTGTTCGCCGATGATCAGCACCGCGTCGCAGGCCAACTCGTCGCCGCCGCAGCGCAGGGCCTCGGCGATGGTGGGGTAGACCTTGCCGCCGAATTCGCGCGCGCGGTCCTCGCTCTGGTCTCCCTCGGGTTTTTGGTCGACGTAGATCGAGACGAGCTGGCAGTCGGGGCGGTTCCACTTGCCGCCGTAGGGATAACCGACGAAGAAGCGGTCGGCGAAGTGCTGGGCGTGCGAGAGGTAGCGATAGATGGTGGCGATGACGGCGATGCGTTTGGTGGCCATAGATCAAGTTCTCCAGAACGTGGGTTCTTCGGTGGACTGGTAGGCGATCTTCAGGTGTGGGGTCTCGACTTTAACTTGCTCTTGGTGCAGGCTGTCGACACCGCCGATGACCAAGCCGGAGGTGAGCAAGGTGCGCTCGATCGGATAGGTCGCTTTGCCGGTCAGGAACATCTGTTCGACATTGTTGACCAACGGGCTAAAGAAGTTGGCGAGCGTGGCACGCGCCGGCGGCATGGGTAAATACATCTGGGTCGAGAAGGGCTCGTCCTGGCCCTTGATGCGGGCGGCGAAGTTGAAGTCCTCGACCAGACCGCTCATCATCAGCATCGTCGAGAGCAGGCCGTCTTCGTGCTCGTATTGATAGGCGACGGGGTTTTTGACCAGCTCTTTCATTTCGTCGATGCTCGGGAAGGGGTTGTTGAAACCCGGACGGGCCGGTTTGAGCGTGTGGCTGCGGCAGAGATTCGCTTCAAAGAGCGCGCGCGACCAGACGCCATCGGCGTGGGCCTGCCAAAATTTTTCGTCGCGATAGGCCTGGACCCATTTGACCCCGGACTCGCCGCTCTTGCGCCGCTCGACCATGCACTGCAGCGTCTCCAGCCCGTGGAAGTCGTAGCTGTCGACGCCGCCATAACAGACGCTGACAGCCTCTTCGACCTCGACACCAGACGGAAACTCTACCGAGGGCGTGCGCCAAGTGACCGGCAGTGAGGACCCGGCCATAAAGGCGAAGTCGAGCTCCTGCGAGATATCGTACATCTCTTGGCACCAGTCCCAATTCCACGAGAGGTGTTTATCGTTGAAGACGGGTGCGGTTTTGCCGGTGGTGCGGTATACCGAGGCGATTTGCTTGAACAACTCGTAGCGCGGATAGAGGTGCTGGCCTTTTTCGTTGCGGTTGTAGCTGCCGTGCTCAGCGACGAGCAATACGCCGTCGACGGCCAGGTCTGAGCCGCCCAGGGTCAGTGCGTCGGCGACCGTGGGGTAGATCGTCATTTGCGGGAAGCGCGCTTCCCGGTCGCGGCTCAGGTCGGGCCGGTCGGCCTCGGGGTCGGGATCGACTTGGTCGACGTAGAGCGAGACGAGATCCATCTCGGGCCGGTGGTGGCGGCCGTTCCAGCCATAGCCTTCCAAGAAGCGGTCGACGATATGCTGGGTGTGCGAGAATTTGTGATAGACGGTGGTGATCGCGGCGATTTTGGGGCGGTCGGCCATGGTTTGTTCCCGGAGGCGTGGTCAGTTGTTTCGAGTTTGGCCAGCTAAGATAGGAGAAGGGGAACGGGGGGGCAAATGCGGTAGGTGCGGTGGGTGCTACGACTGTTCGGGTGTAAAGACTTTCGCCATGCGCAATAAGGATTCTCCTGACCCCTCGACTGAAATAAGCCCCGACTGAATCGCCTCTTTGAGATTTAATTCACCCTCGACCACGCGCAGGAAATCTTCATCGGATGCTTTGAGCAAGAGGTCTGGGTTTGGCGCGGTGCCCTCGAAAGTCGCAAGCGCGCCGTCCTTGACCACGGCGTAGTGCGGATAGCCGCCGATTTCGAAGGCGTAAGTCGCGCTGAGGCCTGCAGCCTCTTGCGGGTTAAAGCGGGCTTTGAGGGCGACGTGGTTCCACTGCGGCTGCCAATGATCGTTTTGTCGGGGCGCAGCCAGCAGGTCGAGGCCCCAGTGCGCGAGCGAAGCGACGGTCGGTTCCAGGGTGCGACCGCGGGCGGTGAGTTGATAGGACTTTACCGAGGAAGGCGGGGGTTGCTTGATGTTTTCGACGAGTCCGGCAGATTCTAAGTCTTTGAGGCGGGCGGCTAGCAGGTTGCTGCCGATGCCGTCTAGGCTTTCTTGCAGGTCTTTGTAGCGGCGCGGCCCACCGAGCAGATCGCGCACGATGAGCAGAGTCCAACGCTCTCCTATTATATCTAAAGCACGCGCTAGGGAGCAATATTGCTGATAGGATCGTTTTTTGCCCATAATTCACTTTTTAAAAATATAGTTATCATTATATGTTTTTAAAGTAAAAAATAAACATTCTTGTCAAACTAAGCGATAAGGAACTTAAGGATGGCGGACCGAACCTTAAAAGATGGCCTCGTAGGCAATGCTATCTTCTATTCTATCATGGGTTTAACGCTATTGTAGCCCATGAACCGATAGCGCTATTTATCGGGATGGCGGACCCGCGGTGGGCGTAGCCGTAGGCACCAGAAAAAGAGGGTCTCGTCGCCTGTGTGCAAAAGACCGACGCCAGAAAATTAGTATTCGCGGTGACGGGCGGAGAATAGCGCTTCGATAGCCTACGGCCGGTCGTCGATTAGTTTATTCCTCCACGAGTGTTTTAATCATCAACGCCACTTCCTTACGGCCCCCTTCAGTCTCCTGGCGGCCGACCTCTTCAAAGCCGCAGTGCCGATGGAAACGCAGCGATTCTTCGTTGCTGGGCCGGATATTGACCTCGCACGCAAGTAAGCGCGCTGCCCCTCGGGAGAAATTCCCCAGGTCCGTGTAAAAGGCCTGGCCGAGACCCTGGCCGCGGGCCGGTGCGGCGACGACGATGCGGTCGATATATATAAAGCGCTCGTAGCGCTGGGTAAACCAGTGATAGTTGGGGCTGTCGTAATCGGCACCGGGTGTCAGGCCGATAAGGAAGCCGACGAGGGCCTCGTTGTCGATTGCGACGCGAAAGTAGGTGGCCTCGCGCACAAAGCGTTCGAGCATGGCCTCGGTCATGGCATTGACGTGCGGCACTTCGGGGTCGTTGAGATCCGGGATGGCCGATAGGTCTGCCGGGGTGATGTCGCGGATTTGCATGTTTATAGCTTATTGTGTTTTGCGCTTCATAATACGCGATGGACAGCGAGAGTTAGCAGGAGTCGATCCGGTAGCCCGCGGTTTGGCGTGATTAAAATTCATTCTGTATGGGGGGCGCGCTCGGCGGTTGAGCGGAGTATATGTTCATTGGGGAATTACCAACGCTTTAATTCTACTGGTCCGCAGCGATCGCGTCTAATGTCTGCATCAGTGTGGGCACGAATGCAGACAGGGAAGGGTAGCGCGAGCGATTCTGCTCGTAGTCGTCGAGGGCCTCGACGATCGCCGGCAAATAATGAAACGCGTGCTGTTCGATATTGTGCTGCAATAGGCGCGCCGCGCTTTCCGGTTGCCCTGCGACCAAGGCGATGCGGATCTCGCAGGCACGGATGATGTGCTCGGCGACACAGATCCAGTCTTCGTAGCCCATCTGGCCCGTCGCCCGTTCGGCGGCATAGAGCGCGGCGAAACGCGTGATGGGCCCTTTGTGTCGCGGCGGTTCGAGCGCGTGGTTGACGAACGAGTGGCCGAACTCGTGCATGGCGAGCTTGGCGAGCTGTTCGGGCCTGTCAAAACCACAGCTCGCCTCTTCGGCGTCGACGGAGCGGAACGGGGCAAAGACATTGTAGACTTCTAATTCGCCGTCGCGGTGCACCTCGGGACCGAAGCCGTTGCCGCCGATGCTGAGCGGCGAGGGGATGAGATAGAATCCCTGTATGTCCTCGTCGCTACCGGCGCCGTAGTAGTCGGTGACTAGTTGCAGCCAGGCCGCGTCGGGTAAGCCCGCTTCGACTTCGCGAATAATGCCGTCGTAGAGGGGCTGGTGTGCGCGGTAGAAGTCGTCGAATTCGGCTTGGATGTAGAAATCGTCGATTAGATCGAGCAATTCGTCGAGCGTTTTCTTGCCCTTCGCCGGGTCGCCTTCGCCGGCGTTGACGTAGCGAGAATTGCGCAGGTCGGCGGTGAGTGCCGCCTCGGGAAAGACGGTACAGGTGACAGCCAACTCGATCATTGCGTCCCACCAGAAACCCTGCGCGTGCAACTGGTTGGTTAGCAGCACAGCAGGGTGTTTTTTCAGGTGGGAGAAGTGCTGCATGACCTCGCGGCGATAGGGTTGCGAGGATATGCCGGTGTTCCAGTCTAGCGACCCGCGCTCGGTGAGGTTGAGCAGACAGGTGACGACTTCGACGTTGCGGTCTATGCGGATTTGCAGCATGGGCGTTATCTAACCCTGAAATAACGGAAAGAGTAAAAGAGCGGGAAAAGAGCGTAGTCGGGCGCGTCGGGCCTATCTGCGGTGACGATGGCGTCGTGTAGATATTGCTCGCTATCGGGTTGCGGGTCTACGATGATGTCGGTGCCGGTTTCTTCGTCGCCGAGTAAGTACGAGGCGTGGGCTAGGCAGCCGAGATAGTACTGCTTGAGGAACATGGTGCTATGTCTCCGGGTGCAGAATGGTTATATGTGTTAGCTATTAGTTAAAATCATGCTCTTTCGAGGCGTGTTAAGTCAAAGGGATTAGACCACGCCTTCAGGCCGGTTGCGCCGACGATCTCGAAACGCACCCAGCGCGCGTTGGGTCTGAGCGCGAAAGTCGCTGTCTCGAAGAGCTCGCTGTGTTGGTGGTACTCGGTGCCATAGCTGTCGCAGACTGCGGCGATGCGTTGTGCCGACGAGCAGGAGATGGTGGCTTCGACCTGGGTGCGCTCGGCGCCTTCTTCGTCTGTACGGCGAAGCTGGATATCGCGAATTTCGGGACCAGTGCTAGCATAAGAGGCGCCGGCGACCAGTGCTTCGACAATGGCGTCGGCACTGCGGTCTTTGACGCGGACCCAGGTCCAGCCTTGGTAGGTGTCGCGGCGGTCGGCTTCTATGGCGTGCGAATCGTCGTCGGCCAAAGCGGGGTAGAGGCGGTCTTCCAGCTCCATCCAGTCGTCCCACTGCACGCTCGACTCGCCGCGCCCGGCGACGCGGCAGGTGGTGTTGAAGACCTCGATGCCGGCGAAGCCGGTTAAAGGCGCGGTGTCGCGGTGGATATTGACCGAGCTCCAGTGCGGGTGCGCTAGGAAGACGGCGCCGCCCTGGCGGTTGACCTCATTGATCACATGTTGCGGCGGCATGTGTTGCGCGTCCATGTCTTTGCTGAGGTTGAGGCATACAAAATGATGAATCTGACCGCCGAAGGGATTGTCGGGATGCAGTTCAGCGCCTTGGATGAGCACGAAGTCATCGGGGGCTTTTACCGTATTGATAAAGGTGATGTTGTGGTGGTCGGAGAGGCAGAGGTAGTCGTAGCCCTGGTTGACGTAGCCGTCGAGGCGTTCTTGCGGGGCGGCTTTGCCGTCGGAGTTGGTGGTGTGCGAGTGGAGATTGCCTTTGAGCCAGGTGTAGCCTTCGGCGTCGGTGAGAGCGAAGGGGTTGGTGAGGGTGCCTGTGGGGTGGTTTGACATGGAGTGATCCTTTTGGGGTTAGTGTGTACGGGCTCTTTGAGGGTATACCCTACGCTCATTCTCGCCGACCGTCCCTAGTCGGCTCCGAGGACTGCAGCCGCTAGGGGCATACCCTCAAAGAGCGCTCCGATACTGCTGCACGTACTGTTAAGAAACGATAATCATTATTACGAGTAAGACTATAGCTAGCCTCCGGCACGTATTCGATCCGGTTGGGCCATTCCGCCGGGGATTATAACTCCAGTCATTCGCCGTCTTTTGCAGGGTCAGATGCCCTATTTTCCAGGAAACCTGGGTAGTGGTACGGTGATCAAGGATACCGTGACGTCCGCGGCGCGGGGATAAGAATCTACATTACACGTAAGCTTGAAGCACTGCAAGCGGGTGGTCTAATAGACATAACACGACGACCGAAAGTCTGGCCGGTGGTCAGGTTATTGGGTAAACCAACTATGCGTCACACCTTTAGTAATCGTAGACGTTAGCGGGACATTGGGTTTGTTCGGTGATTGGCAGCCCCACTCACAGTATGGGAGACCATGACGGTGCCCAGCCAGGGGATCTATTACAGTTTGTTAAGGACCCAAGTTTCTGATCCAAGCGTGAAGGCCCTTGGTGCGAAATTGTCCCGCGGATCCAAACGACAGTTGAAAGGTGCATCGAAGGTCACTTGGGTGCTTACTGTCCAAGGAACATCCGAAGGCCATGGGGTCGGTGCTTTCGATAGAAAAGTTCACATACCCTCCGGATCCAGTAACCGCGAATTTAGAGCCGTCGGGTCCTTTGATGATGAGTTCGATGGGATAGGATCCGGACCGGTTCGTGTAAGGGTCTTTGACGGTCTGAAGGGCTATCTTAAAGGCCTCGATTTGCTTTGAGTCGGTGACTCGAAACTCGAGGCCGGTTTTCATTCCCGTTCCTGCTTTAACCACCACTGCAGTAATGGGAAGGTTGGCCTGGGCTTTGAGGGCGGCGATCTTTCTGTCTTGGTGAACCATTGAGGTGACGATAAGGGTCACCATCAGCGCTCCTACGGCAAAGAACGCAACCTTCGCAACGTATTGTGGATTGCTAGAGATAATCAGAAGTAATCCCAATAATCTTTCCACCACCTACACTCCTCTACGGGCATTCTCGTTTGCAAAAAACGAACTCGGTTACGGAAACCGGTTTGTCTGAAATATAATAGTAATCTTTTTTCACTTTTTTAGTGATCTTATCGATCTCTGCCACATTTTTTTCTGAAAGGATTTTAAATTTAAAGTCCACTACGACCTGCCAGGCAATATCATGACCTAGGGGGCATTCTCCAACCCCGGCACGTGCCCGTGGTCGTTCCAGTATTGCAATTGGCGAATGCCTTCGTCGGTTATAATCAGTTTAGAGACGGCGGTGTTTTCGTGTAGGGCGCGTATCTCTATATCGCCTGATGCGTTGAAGAAGCTTTTGAATAATTGGCTGTAGATACCCCAGTGCGCGAAGACGACAAAAGACTCGTGTTCGGATGTGGTAATTTGTTCGATAAGCAGCTCTGCGCGGACCCGGGTGTCGAGCAGGTGGTTATCGCTTTGGTCGAGTTCGGCGATGTCGGCCAGGGCAGTGAAATCGAGTTCGGCATAGATGTCTTCGCGGCCCCAGTTTGACTCCATGGCGCATTTGTTGAACATGACCTTTTTGCCGCGTATTTGAGAAAGTTGGTAGGTATGGCAGGCGCGGGTCAGGGGGCTGACGAAAATAACATCGGGATGCAGGTCTTTTACGCGGGGGACTAGGGCGCGGGCTTGTTCTTCGCCAAGCGGGCTCAGGGGGGGGTTGAGGCCTGAGACGGTACTGTCGATTTGGGACATGCTTTGGCCGTGGCGGATTAACCAGATGTGTTTCATATGCTGTATTACAGCGGTCCTTTCTTCGGTTATATGGCGCGCGGATGATACAATCACAGTAATCACGATTGCGCGGTGGCTGTATATTATAACAAAGATCTGCGGGGCGGGCCTTGAACTTTTTGCTTTTGCGCGCGAGCACTGTGCCGGTGCAATCCCTTATCAAGCCCATAGGGGTTATTCTGACGCGCTATATCCTGACCCGCTGTCTATGGGTTGCCTGTCGCGGCGGTAGCGACGGCCCCATCGCCAATGAAGGCGAAATAGCAGACTAGACGCCCGAGGTTGACTTGCAGATCGAACCGGGAGTTGTGATGGAAGTTAGCGGCAGTGAGGGCCGTTATAGTTTCTCGGTGACGGTTTCGAGCCGAGAGACCGGTTGCGGGCGATTCGCCGATTGGTGGGAAGTCCTCAACGAAAATGGCGAGCGGCCCTATCGCCGTGTGTGATTGCACTGCCATGGCAGCGAACAACCTTTTAGGCGTATGGTCAATCGCCGTATCGCCCGACGGCACCGCTTGAGTGTTGGGTGATGCTCGTTGGTGCCGGGTTTGCGGCACCGGTTTTATCCGCCTTGCTTCTTGCTTCCTAATTGCGAAACGAGCATGCCCACCAGCATCAGCCCGCACCCCACTAACCCGCGAAAAGGCATCTTTTCGTCCAGCAAGAGCCATCCGCCGAACGCGGCGAAGACCGTTTCCAGGCTGAGGATGATCGCCGCGTGGCTGGCGGGCGCCTGGCGTTGGGCGACTACTTGTAAGGTATAGGCCACGCCCACCGAAAGTACCCCTCCGTAAAAAATTGGCAGGGCCGCGTCCAATAGTGGTTGCAGAGCGATCGGCTCAGTAAAAAAGGCCAAAGTGGTGCTCAGCAGCGAGCAGGTCAGAAATTGCAGGAAGGCCAGCGCCGCCCAATCAATCCGACGCGCGAGGCGGCCGATAATCAATACATGGCCGGCCCAAAAGAGCGCGCTGACCAGCACTAGGCCATCGCCGTAGGCGATGGAAAAAGGTGGCTTGACGCTGAGCAGATAGAGGCCCAACGTTGCGGTTAAGGCCCCGATCCAAGTATTGCGGCCACTGTGCCGTCTGAGCAAAAGCCCGATTATCGGGACTAAGATTACATAGAGCCCGGTGATAAAGCCTGCCTTGCCCGCCGTGGTGTAGACCAGACCGACCTGTTGCAGGGAGGAGCCGGCAAAGAGCAAAAGCCCGGCGAGCAGGCTGCTAGGTGCGGCACGCCACAGGTGGGTTGTGAGTGATCCGGAGGCGTTTCTCAGTACAAAGGGGATCAGCGGCAGGCAGCCGAGGGCAAAGCGCGCGGCATTGAAAGAATAGGGGCCGACGTACTCCATACCGACGCGCTGGGCGACAAAGGCAAAACCCCAGATCAGGGCGGTGAGCAGCAGCAGCAGGTCGGCGCGGAGCTTGGTGGAGTGCACGGTCTTGCTCAGAGCAGCGCGGGGCCAGCTTGTTGCCGGGCCATAGCGCAAACGATTAGGTTGACGCCGAATTGCAGGCTCGGCTCGCGGTTTTGCGCCTGGGGGGCGCTCCAGTAGTAGGTGAAGTTCATATCGCTGAAAATTACGGTGCCCCGGCCGCGTTTTTCGAGCATTTCTAAATCGGTTATGGTACTGGCCCGACTGGCGCCGGGCGGCGGACCGTCGGGAAGGGCGAAGAAGCTCGAATAGAGCGCGTGGTCACGCGGCCGGATGTCTTCGGCGTTTCTGTAGAGCAGGGAGGCGACGACATAGGTTTCGTTGCGTGTTGCTCGTACGGGTTCGGCGAGGTCGGGTCGGGTTTCTTCTTCGGCAAATAGTGGCGCGATGTAGAGGATCCAGATCCAAAATATCATAGTATTCCGACAGGTTTGGAATGATAAAATACCGGCCGTGGCGGCTCTCTTCGCTGGATAATGTTTGGGTTAAGAAGTGGGTATGGGGTGTGGGAGCCAAGAACGCTTTCTAAGATTGTCTCCGGGATCGGGATAAAGAGTAGCAAACGGATCTGTAAAATACAAATGGCCCTATATTAGGGCCCGGGATATTATGCGCAACGAATCTATCATATTTATAGCGATATTCGCGTTGGCCGCTGTGCTGCGCTTGGGCGACCTGGGCCAGGGCGAGAGCGACTTCGTGCCTTCGGGTGCGTCGGGGGTTGAGGCCTATTATCATTTCCACCCCGACGAAGAAACGCTGGTGCGGGCGGCGCTGCGATTAGAGAGTCTTTTTGACCCGCCGCTGACCGCCTACGGGACCTTGCCGATGCTTTTGGGGCGCGGGGTGTTGGAAGTAGTTGGGCTGTTCTACGATGGGCCGCTCGAAGTCGGTGGTGAAAGTCGTGCGTTGGTTTTGCAGACGGTGCGGTTCTTCTCGGCGCTATGCTCGTTGGCGACGGTGATATTGGTCTTTGGCATCGGTCGCCGATTTTGGGGTATTGGGGTTGGCGCCTTGGCCGCGTTGTTTGTCGGCTTGGCACCCATCGCACTACAGCAGGCGCATTTTTTCACGGTAGACAGCCTGTTCACGCTATTGTCCTTAGCGGTGCTGGGCCTTGGGTTGCAGGCGGTGGCCACCGAGCGACGCGGGTTATTGGTGGCGGCGGGTGCGTTGGTGGGCCTAGCAGGGGCAACCCGGTTAAACGGTTTGCTGTTGGGTGCGATGGTGGCGTTGGCTTTTCTCTTGGGGCGCGACCTCGATTGGCGCGGTGCCTTGGCGCGGTTCAAGCGGCCCGATTTGTGGCTTGCTGGTTTGGCGGCGCTAGTGACCTTGCTCTTGTTGCAACCTTATTTGGCGACCCAGCCGGGGATTTTGCAACGCACGGATTTATCAAACGATTTTGGCTATTCTCTGCAAGTGGCGCGTGGCGAAGTGCTACGGCCCTGGTCGATGGTCGATGTGCATACCGTGCCCTTTATACACTATTGGACCGATTTGTGGCCGCAGGCGGTAGGCTGGCCGCTGACTATTTTTTTTGCTGGTGGTTTTGCCTATGCGCTGTGGCGTCGCGAATGGGCTGGGCTGGTGCTGGCCTGTTGGTGCGCGAGCTACTTTCTCACCATCGGCGGCTTGCATACCAAGCATGTGCGTTACCTCCTGCCGATGTTGCCCGGGCTGAGTTTGTTGGCGGCGGTGTTGGGGGTCGAGCTGTATCGGCGTTGGTCGTGGAAGGGCGGGTTGCTTGCTGGCGGCGTTGCCTTGTACACGGTGGTCTACGGCCTTGCTTTCGCTGGCATTTATCGCGTCGAAGACAGCCGTATTCAGGCGGCGCGCTGGATTTTCGCCGAGGTGCCAAGCGGGCAGAATATCGGTGTGGAGACCGGCGGGTTTTCGGTGCAGGGCTTGATCGACGGCCAGCGCTACGGCAAGCACTTTATCGATTCGAGCCGGTTGTTTAGTACGCGCGGTTATCTGACGTGCGCGGCGGCGGTCGATTATTTGCACGGGCAATTGTCCG